>Ga0334900_1000349_pt1 | contig 71879 bp, 52 predicted proteins | sample GraSluR3_MG_2_FD_207231 | JGI IMG/M metagenome (GOLD analysis project Ga0334900, IMG submission 207231) | Sludge microbial communities from methane-producing bioreactor in Wageningen University, Netherlands - Granular Sludge_31_08-R3 | ecosystem: Engineered > Bioreactor > Anaerobic >... | reverse complement strand
GACTTTCAAAAGCTTTTGTTTTTCAAGATCTATTTCGAGAAGTTATTTTCCAGTAAGCTTATTAGTTTGTAAAAATTGATAAGCATAGGATAACTATGTCTATTCATTAAAAACTCATGATTTTCATTAAAAAAGACCATATTTTTATTCATGGAAATGCAATAATTTGTAAATATTATCACTAACATTTTCAAATTATGAAGCTGTTCTGTCAAATGCAAATTTTATTAACTTATAATTGTTGCGCATGAATAATACGGGTTAACGTCTCAAATCATTTAATAATAACATAAAGATAAAAATACATTTTGAATTGCTATGTGTAATTATGACTTTTTGATTATCTAAAAAAAATATCTGTGATTGTATTACTTCCTGTTTCTTCGTTGAGACGCCTAATTAAATCAGGTTTAAGTAGCATTAGTTCATTTCTTACAACTGATGAGTTAAGGCTTATGTATAGTTTGCGATTTCTAATTTCAATTTGTTTGGTTTTTTTTGCAATAATTGTTCCTACAACCTCAGACCAGGCATTAATCAATCTTGTTTCGTTAATACCCTGCTCTAGATGATGCTTCTTTTTGTAGAATTTGATTAATTCTGAAAGTGTATGTGTATTAGACCTTAACATAAGATAATTAAATTACAAAAAACATATTACAAATCTCAATTAAATTACAAATTACAAATAACAAAAAACAAATTACCACAAAACAAAAATCTTAGTACATGACAAAAATTCACAAAAACGCTCGCAACTATTTGATTGTTAATAACTTACCTGCATTTGTTAGTAACAAGCACCTCTTAAATTAGGTTTAAACCCTGATGTTCAGTAAGTTAGCTTATGATTACCAATACGTAAGTTAACATGAACACCAAGGTTATTGTCAAAAGTAATGAATTAGTTTCAATTCTCAGTCATAAAACAGGATGGAATCTTGCCAGGGTTAGATTTCTTGCAGCTTTTATTTGCTCTTTGTGTAAACTGCAATCTGTTTGTTATGTGAAACTTGCTCAGGATTTGAGCTCCAGTGCCAAGTTTGAGTCGAATCTGAGGAGGATACAACGTTTCTTTGCTGAATTCATTGTTGATTCTGATTTAATAGCAAAAATTATTTTCAGCATGTTGCCATCTGAACCACCTTATCGTTTAAGCTTTGACCGGACTAATTGGAAGTTTGGAGCAACCAATATCAATATCCTAATGATAAGTATTTGCCATCAAGGGGTTGGAATTCCCATAATTTGGTCAATGCTCCATAAAAGGGGTAATTCAAATGAACGAGAAAGGAAAGAACTTCTTGACAGGTATTTACACTTGTTTGGATATAGTAGTATAGAAAGCATTGGTGCAGACAGAGAGTTTATAGGTGATGGCTGGATAGGGAACTTGATTGAAAAGGGTGTACGTTTCTTTATTCGCATAAAAGAAAACATGTGGGTAAATGTACTGGGAAAAGGAAATAAAAAAGCATTTTGGCTTTTTAATAGTCTCCAACGCAATAAAGCCATGAACTATCGTAAGATTGTTAAGATTGGTAACAATTATGTTTACTTGTCAGGAATGAAAACTTTGGGGAAGAACAAACAAATCGAGTTTGTAATAATTGCAACATATCAATTCAGTCCTGATTCATTATTGATCTATAAAGACAGGTGGCAAATTGAAACTATGTTCAGGGCTCTAAAGGCAAGTGGTTTTAATTTTGAAGTTACCCATCTAGCAGATACCGAAAGAATATCAAAACTCCTTTCGCTAATGTGTATTGCATTTATTTGGGCTTACAGGGTCGGCATATACAAGGACCAAAATATTGCCCCAATTAAAATTAAAAAGCATGGACGCAGGGCATATAGCTATTTTAAATATGGTTTGATTTTTATCGCTCATGCACTTTTATGTAATGTCAAACCTAATATTCAACTAATTACAAAAATTTTGTCATGTACTTAGAACAAAAATATAAAATTCAAATTACAATCACTAAAGCTTTTGCAACAAATAAAATTCAAATCACAATAAAAAGTTCTTGTTGTGGGTGCCCAAAGAAAAACCACTAAATACCTAAGCTGCAATCAAGACGACAGCTTCAGCTTTGTTGCAAATAAGCTGTGTAGAGTAAGCATTAGCAATAAAATATAGTCTTGAGTATAGCTGTAAATTAATTACGTACAACTAAACTATTTGAACATATACTGCAAGTAATTAGGCTGTGCACTACAAACACCCCCCCCCATGCAAGCAATAGTCTAAATTGTTATAAATTGTGCATAAATAATTTGAGTATTCTGAAACCTTTTTCTAAAATTTGCGTAATAAATATAATATTATACGAAAACTATTACCATGTTACTGAATGGAGAATATGTTACCAATGATTATAAGAGTTTCACAAAGAAACTCATAATTAATAACTAAATTTCAAAAAAACACAAATGAAAAAACAAATTCTAATACTAATTATTTTGTGCGTTACCTCTTTTGCATTTGCACAAGACCCTGTTGTTTTTGAAAAATTATATTTCTCCGAAACTTACCCTTTTGGAGCAAATGCAAGATGTGTGGCACAATGCAACGATGGTGGATACATTATAGGTGGCAATACATTTTTTGGATGGTATCAAGGAAAACTAATGTTGATTAAGACTGATAGCCTCGGAAACGAAGAATGGCGTAAATATTATGGTGCAATACCATGCTGTAATAATATGATACTTGATATAAAACAACTACCCAATGGTAATTATATATGTTGTGGAAACGGAAGCTTTACTGAACCCAGCGGTAACGATTTAGCACCATGGAATTCCATAATAATGAGTGTTGACACAGCAGGAAACTTGCTATGGTTTAATGAAATAAACATGGGGGGGGGGCAGGAGAAACTAAACAATTTGATTATTAGCAACAACAAAGTAATATGTGTTGGATGGGCAGATGAACCTCCTACTAAAGAAGATGCCCGACCTACCTGGGCAATCTGTAATCTAGATGGAAGCAATTTGCAAACATTTTCACCTCAATATCCTAATCAGCAAGGCGATATATGTATCTTTGGTATATGTAAACAAAATGATTCTATTTTTCACTTGTCAGGTAAAATGGGAAACTATTCTTTAATAATTTCTATTAATGAATTTGGAGACACATTACGTACTAAAACAATTGGGACTGGTTATCCTTCACAACTAACCTTTTACGATGTTGCTTATAATAATGGAGAAGTCGTTTGTGTTGGCTTTAACAATGAAAATATTATTGATTATCCACATAGTGCCTACTATGCAAAATTCGATAATTCGCTAAACTTAATAAATGATTATTGGTATCCTTTCGAGAACGAAGAAGAAGTAATGTTTTGTAAAAAAGTATTAGCAGAGCCAAATGGTGATTTTATTATTGCAGGGATAATAGGCACACCTGATAGAGATTGGGAAATATGGATAAAAAAACACAGTTACAATAACGAAATATTGTGGGAAAGGTGTATGGGCGGAGGGCCTAGTGGAGATGAATTGCAGGATATTATTAAAACAAGTGATGGTGGATATGTAATACTAAGCACTTCGAGAAGCTTTAGCGATTCAAGTGTAATATGCCTAGTAAAAACAGACTCTATGTGTAATGGCAATTATTCTTCACCAGTACAACCAGTAAGCAATAGCTTAAACTATGTAAATGTTTACCCAAACCCCGCAACTAATAATTGCTACATAGAATTTATTGACAATATCATTTCGGAATATATCGAAATTTATAGCCTTACTGGTGTACTCGTACAAAAGTGTAGAATTGAGAATAGAAAACAAATACTCAATATAAGTACGCTTAAAGCGGGGCTCTATATTATTACCGACGAGAAAAAGAGTTTCACGAAGAAACTCATTATTAATAACTAAATTTTTTAAGCAAATTTTATGAAAAAGCAAATTCTAATAACACTAACAATACTCTTTTCCACTTCTTTTGCATTTGCACAAAACACAATTGTTTTCGAAAAACTTTACTACACCAATGACTATCCGGGTGTAAGTTGTGCAAGATGTGTTACTCAATGTAATGATGGAGGATATCTGCTTGGCGGATATGCCACATTTGGTGCATGGTACGATCAAAAAATGTTACTCCTTAAAGTAGATAGCTTAGGAAATGAAGAATGGAGAAAACACTATGGCGAAATACCTTCTTCTTACAATATGATTTGGGATTTACAACAATTACAGAATGGAAATATTATTTGTTGTGGCAGTGGTAGTTTTATTGATGGCAGTAGTAACGATTTAAAACCACGTAACTCAATAATAATATGTGTTGACTCTGTTGGAAATATGCTATGGTATAATGAAGCTAATTTGGGACAAAAAGAAGAATTTAACAATTTAGTAATAAATGACAATAAAGTTATATGTTCTGGATGGGCAAAAAATCCTCCAACAAAAGATTATGCAAAGCCAATATTGGGAATTTGTAATACAAATGGCGAAGAATTAAACTCAAGAACCTTAGATATTGATAATACGGAAAATGATATGTTTGTTAGAAGTATTTGCAACTTATCATACAGTAAAAATGCTATAGTAGGTGATTACGGTTCAAAATCATTTCTGTGTACAATAAATAACCAAGGAGATACAATACAAACAAAAATTATTGGAAACGATTCACCATCGCAGCAGACTTTGTATGATATTACATTTATTGATGGGGAAATCATCTGTTGTGGATTGATAAATGACAATATAATAGATAATGCACATAATGCATATTTTGCAAAATATGATAATTCGTTAAATATAATTTCTGATTTTTGGTATCCTTTCGAGAACGAGGAAGAAATAATGTTTGCAAAAAAAGTTGTAGCAGAAGCAAATGGTGATTTTATTGTAGCCGGAGTTATTGGCACACCCGATAGAAATTGGGAAACATGGATAAAGAAACATAATTCTAACAACGAAATTTTATGGGAAAAATGCATTGGATATGAGACTGGAAGCGATGAAATACAACATTTAATAAAAACTGCCGACGGAGGGTATGCAATATTGGTTTTTTTTAATAATTACGATGGACCTAGTGCAATATCATTAATAAAAATAGATAAAAATGGTAATGGCAATTATTCTTCACCAGTGCTGACAATAAGCAATAGCTTAAACTATGTAAATGTTTACCCAAACCCCGCAAGTAATAATTGCTATATAGAATTTTCTGATCATTTAGCCTCTGATTATATCGAAATCTATAACCTAACTGGTGTACTCGTGTTAAGAAGTAAAATTGAGACCAATAAACAAAACCTAAATATTAGTCAACTTAAAAGCGGGCTGTATATTATTACGGATGAAAAAAGGAGTTTCACAAAGAAACTTATAATTAATAATTAAAATTTATAACTATGAAAAAACTATGCTTTATTACGATTTTAGTCTTCCTTGTGGCTAATTTATTGTTATCTCAAAACATCTACCAAGCTACCCGGTGGGCAGTTCAGGGCTACGAAATTGATTTTACATCATCAACCCCCACAGTATTCGAGTTTATCAACCGGAACAGTAAGCGATTGTATTAATTCTTTTACTTATACCGAAGGCGAAATGCTATTCCAGATTGTGGACGATGAAATAAGAACACATTCTGGTAGTTTTGCTGATTATATTGGTATTTCCGACTATAAAGCTCCGGAAATTGCGATTATGGAAGAAAAGAACTCTTGCGAAGATTTTCTGGCTTTTTATATCACAAGAGAAATAGATGGGATGTTTACTACAGAAAAACTTTGCTATACCAGATTTAACTACGACAACTCTGCAAATCCTGTAACAATTATTGATGATAATATAGAATTAGAATCGTTTGGAGCTAGTGCATTAGGTGGTATAGCACTTTCACAAGAAAACTCAAGCGGAAATCGATTTTTGTATTATGCTAGTATAAACAACAATGGAAGTACTGCAATTGGTTTTGTTAAAAAATACACTATTTACGCTAATGGGACTATTAGTAGTGGAACTACAATTTATACTGGTAGCGATGGAGACAGTTTTAGAATGGCAGAATTGGAACTATCTCACAATGGAGAGTATCTGGCATTTTCTAGATTAAAGACCACAGGTTGGAGTACAGATGAAGATCAGGATGTTGTAATATTTGAATTAAACCCGACTACAGGTAACTTAAGTAATTCAACTCCTATCGAGATTAACCTAAATTCTAACGATGGAAGTATATATTACCCAGGAATAGAGTTTGGAGCAAACAATGATTATATCTATGTAATTGGTTCAAACAGTCGTTTTTACAAAATATCAACGTCAACGTACTCTGTCATATCAAATGTTTCGATTGATTCAGATTTTGCCAATTCCATGTTAGAGTTGGGTAGAGATGGGTATTTTTATGTAGCGGGTTATGATAAGCTATACAGAATGGATAATAATGGTAATACTTCACAATTTATTGATGACAACATGGCAACGAATAGTTTCTTGAGTTTCTTAGGGCATACTGTATATGTGTTGCCCGACCAAATAGACGGTCAGGATTATGGAACGTATATAAATCAGGAATCTTGTTGCTATACGCATAAAGAAAACCATGTGGTAAATACTATAACCGGTGTAACAGAAGAAACGAACGGAGATATTACAATTGAAAGCGGTAATACGGTAAGCTGGACAACAACAAGTAATCCGTTTGATGAAACAGAAATTTACATGAAAGGAGACTTGATTATAGAACCCGGAGCAAGACTTAATATTACCGGATTAACTTTGCATTTTAAGGAAGATCAGGAGATTCAATTAAGTGCCGGAGCTACAAGTGGTTCAATAGGCTCAAAACTGTATTTGTATTCAGGCACCAAACTCACAGCCTTCGACGAATGCGATTCTGAAACTATGTGGGAAGGAATTGATGTTACAGGTAATTGGCAATATAGCCAAACCGGTTCTGCTCAGCCATATTTATATATGAATAATGCTACTGTAGAGTATGCAAATTATGGCGTTGAGGCACCAGCCGGGGGTAAAGTAGCAGCAACTCTCAGTGATTTTAAAGACAATGTTGTTGATGTTACATTTAGTTCATATTCAAGCTACGATAACACTTCATATTTTAAACGATGTAATTTTTACACAACCGACGATTTATATACAGTGAAAAATTTGAATCCTTATTGTCATGCAAAAATGTATTATGCACCCGGAATACTATTTGAAGGATGTGATTTTTATAACGACTATTCCGATTTAGAACTCATAAATCCGTATTATAGAGGCACTGGTATATTATCTACACATGCAGATGCAATTGTCAGGTATAAATGCTCAAGCATGTTGTTTCCTTGTCCTGCAGGTTCAACAACCCGTAGTACATTTACAGATTTGTATTTTGGGATTAAAGCCGATCAGGGTGATTCTTTTGTAATAAATCGTTGTGATTTTAATAATTGTATGGTTGGCGCTTGGATAATTGGTATTGATGCACTTACAGCTACCGAAAATTATTTCGATGTTTACGACGATGCAACTTATGATTTGTTTTTTGGAATGTATATAGAAAGTAGCACTGGTTACCATGTTGAACAAAATGAATTTGAATATGGATTGGTAGGTTTGGTTGTGTATAATTCAGGTGATGATGAGAATTTGATCTATAAAAATACATTTAGTGAAATTGATGTATTTGCTTTCGGAGGTTTTGGCGATAATTCTGGCTATGGATATAGTAAGGCAGGTTTACAACTAAGATGTAATGAATTTGAAAATGTTGATTATGCAATTACCGTATTAGGTGGCGATTTATTAACTTCTAATGGTTTAGTCACAGTAAATACATCTGATATTAGAAAGACTCAAGGAGGTAATCCGCATGATATTTCAGCATATAATTACTTTTATTCAATATCATCATACGATTTTTTTATTAATTCATCTGTTTCTGAAATAATTGGTAATTCTGATAAATATCAATATAACCAAACAAATTCACCTGGATATTATTTGCAAAATTATAATTCAAATCATATTGATGTTGAATGGTATTTGCCAAAGAATTGTCCATCCACACTCTTAGTTGGCTGGGGTATAACACCCTTGATGGATAATATTACTGGTTTAAATGAACAAGAAAATAATGCAGAAGATGAATTAGTTGAAATGCTATCGTATAATCAATATGGCTTACTTTCTTCTGCAAACACAGCAAATTCTTTTAGTGTAGGAACATCGTATAACACTTTGATTGAAGCTTCGCCATATTTAACTTCGGAAATATTAATAGCTTATCTGAATAATCAAAATGTAAGTGAGTTGTCAAAAGTCTCATTAATGTTGGCCAATTCACCCTTACCAGAAGATGTAAAAGATGTGCTAAATAATTATTTGTCTCCCGAATACGCATCATATATTTTACAACATCAGGTTGGTAAAAATCCGATTGAGCAAGTTCAAGAAAGAATTTCTGATATTTTATCAGCAAAACAGGTAGAATATGATAAATTAGTAAGAAACACTTTTGCTAATGATACTACACCTGAATTTAACGATACATATCAAATGGTGCTTGGTTTTATGGAGAATCAATATGATATTCATGCTCAAAAACGATTAATCAAGTTATATAATCATAAAGGAATGTACGCAAAATCAATTGATGTATTGACAGATATGCGTTTAACTAATGATTATAATGATGATACAAATTTGCAAAATTTTGTTGCAATTTCAGAAATACAAATAGAATTACTACGTACTGATAGTAAAGAATCAAAAACTGAAATAGTAAACAATTATTTGAGTTGTTTACATGATATTGCTGCAGATTATAATACAAAAGAGGGAGGTATTGCAAGAGCAATTTTGCAATCAGCCGAAATTGCTGAGTATGTGCCGTTTGTATTTATGCCTAACGAAGCAACAAGTAATAAGTCTGCAATAATATCAACACAGGAGCAGTCTAAACCTGACCAAAATATTAGTCTGACTTCATTATTCAATATCTACCCAAATCCGGCAAACGATATGCTTTCAATAGAATTTATTAATCCCGATGGTTCTTGTACTTTTAATATCTACAGCATAAAAGGAGATTTGGTAAAAACAGTAAATTCTACTGATAAACTTGGCTTTATGAGTATTATGGTAAGCGATTTACAACCAGGTAACTATATCATAGAATGTCCTCAATTACAAAGCAAGCAGCAATTTGTTATTGAGAGATAAGTACACTATATTTTTAGATTAACAAAAAAGGCTTTCTAAATGTTAGCTTTTTTTGCTAATCTCTTACGCCCCAACCCGTCCTCGTTTCAGCCAAAGGCAGACACGTGTAACGAGAACTAGTAAGTGGCTCGAAGTAAGACCTTCCGCAGAAACCCAATAAATCAAACCAATTATGTGAATGTTAAATGAGTTTTAATCTCTCAATAAAAAAACTTTATGTAATTTTGTAATAAATAATTTGAAATAAGATATATGGCAAAACTATCGAATGTTCAAAAGGGATTAGTGCTTAGAGTAGAGCAAGCAACAGATAATGATATGCTTGATATTATTAAGGATATTGAAGAAAGGGGAGGGGAGTTTATTATTGAACCACTTATTTCAAAGTATTTTAAGTCAACCTCTGAGCTTATTAAAAAACAAATAATTTCTTTATTTTGTAGATTTAAAGATAATTCAGTGGCCGAAGCATGGTTAAAGGCTCTGCAAAATTATATTGACGAACCCGAAGTTTTTAAACTGCTTAGTGCTACATGGCAATCGTCAATTGACTTTAGCGCTTGTATAAATGAGTTTTTAGTATTTATCGAAAATGGAGATGTGCAAACTTCTCTAGAAGCTATTACCGGTATTCAAGAAAACATTAGCTTAGTTGAAAACGAAAACCTCGAATTATTGAAATCGAATTTAACAAAATTGAATCTGTCGGAACCTATGATTCAAATATTAGTTAGTGATATTATAGATAGTATTTAAAGTCTAATAATATCCTGCTATTCTTAAAAAAGCAAATAATTCCATGCCCAGAGCTAATACCAAATGAAAAACTATACCTGTACGAATATGTTTTTGAGAGTATGCAATTACACCCAATACATATCCCCCAAAAAACGAACTTATGGTTTCGGGAAGTGGTTTACCAAAGTGTATAACAGTATATAATACTATCATAGGTAATATTGCATCTTTACCTAGATATTTAATTAATCCGAGAATTAAAACACCTCTAAAAAACAATTCGATAAAAATAAAATCAATAGCATAACTTATTTCAAAACCAGTAATTGCTAATGAATTTGATATGCCGAGATGTTTAGATGCTGATTGATAAAAAGTATATCTGTAAGCAGGATAGAATTCTGTAATAGAACCTAGCAGTGATGCAATAAATACAATAATAGCAATTATTATAAACACATCTAAATACCTAAAGGGTTTTAGATTCTTGAAATTCAATCCAAAAAATCCAAGTTTATCCTTTCTATTAAATATCAGGAATATCATCAATAATGGTAATACTAAAGAAACAATTCCTTGTAGATTAGCAAAAATATAGTGAAAATAATACCTGAGTGAAAAGTCAAAAGTTTTAACTAATGAGATATGAAAATAGAATTTGCTGTAAAAAGAATAAATAATAATACTTATAGTGCTTATAATAAAGAATTCTTTAAGCTTTTTTATTTTTATTTTACTAAATAATAGAACAATTCCGATGGCTCCAAAATAAGCAATGATATTACGAAAGATATAAATCGGAAATATCCATGGTGTAAAACGAAATGCTTCATTTAAGCTATCATCAATGTTTAAGGAGTAGTTTAAAGTTATCAGTATTGCAGTAAATAACAATATTGCAGAGTATTTCCAAAAGCTAAAGTTTACTTTTAAGAAAAGTCGTAATTCTTTTATTAAATAAATCATAATGTTAAATAAATAAAAAAAATCAATAAGCTGATTAAAATCTTGTGAAAAAAACTAAGAAAAGCTTATCTTGAGCCCCAAATTTATCAATAGCATTTAGGTTAATGTAGTGCATGAATTTTAATAATTAATTAATAAACTAAATTCGTAAAATGAAAAAAATTCTCGTTATTGGTTCAGTAGGTCAGATAGGTTCTGAGCTTACACTCGAATTAAGGAAAATTTATGGTAACGACCATGTGGTTGCAGCCGGTAGAAAAACAAAACCTTCAGAAAAGCTTTTAAATTCAGGTCCTTTCGAAGTTGTTGAAGTTACTGATATTGATTCTATTAGGAGTGTTGTAGAAAAACATAATATTGATGCTATTATCAATATGGCTGCAATTCTTTCGGCTACAGGCGAAGAAAACCCATCTTTAGCTTGGAATGTTAATATGAATGGTTTATACAACTGCCTTGAAGTAGCACGTAAGTACGAAATGAAACAGGTTTTAGTGCCTAGTTCCATTGCCGTTTTTGGTCCTGAGACTCCAAGAATAAATACTCCTCAGGAAACAATTCTTAAACCTACTACTATGTATGGTGTTACAAAAGTTTCCGGAGAATTGCTTGGCGATTATTATGTTCGTAGATATGGTTTAGATGTAAGAGGTTTACGTTATCCCGGAATAATTTCTTACGAGACTTTGCCGGGTGGTGGTACAACCGATTATGCTGTAGCTATTTATTATGATGCAGTAAAATATGGTAAATATACTTGCTTTGTTAAAGAAGACACACGTTTGCCAATGATGTACATGCCCGACTGTTTAAAAGCTACAATCGATTTAATGCAAGCTGATTTTGCTAACTTAAAGCATCATTGCGATTTTAATGTTGGTGCTATGGCTTTTTCTGTTGGCGAAATGGTTGATAGTATTCGTAAGTTTATTCCTGGTTTTAAAATAGAATACAAACCCGACCATCGTCAGAATATTGCAGATTCTTGGCCGGATTCTGTTGATGATACAGCTGCAAGAAAAGAGTGGGGATGGGAGCCCAAATATGATTTAGATGCAATGACAGAAGATATGCTAACAAATATTCGTAAAAAACTAAATGTATAATCTTAAATTTTTAAAAAATGAGTTTAAATAAAATAAACTTAGTTCTTGACAAGCAAGTTAAAGAATTAGAAGCTAAAGGCACAGCAAAAGGTGCCGAAATGGTTATTGAAAAGGTTATTCCTGCAAAAGGAGAAATAGGCCCTCGTTATATTGTACGTGGGCATGGAGACAAGCAATTTATTAAAATGAACTCTAACTCATATTTAGGACTAAGTATGTGTAAAAGAGTGATTGAAGCAGAAGAAATTGCTGCTCAAAAGTATGGAGTAGGTCCTGGCGCTGTACGTTTTATTAGCGGAACATACGATACTCATATTACTTTAGAAGAACGATTGGCTAAATTTCATGGTAAAGAGGCAGCAATGTTGTTCTCAAGTGCTTATGTTACAAGTTTAGGTGTACTTTTCCCATTGTGTTCTGCCGATACTGTATATGTTAGTGATGAACTAAATCATAATTGCATTATTCAGGCAATGCGATTATCTCGTCCGGCTGGGAAGTTTATATACAAGCATAACGATATGAAAGACCTTGAAGTAAAACTTCAAGAAGCTATTGGTGTTGGCAAGAGAGTGCTTTTAGTTACAGATGGCGTGTTCTCAATGCGTGGAGATTATGCCCCTTTCGCAAAAATTAAAGAAATCGCTGATAAGTACGAAGATAAGTTCGAAGAAGGAATAATTACTATTGCCGATGATTCTCACGGTATTGGTGCTTATGGTGAAACTGGTAGAGGTACTGAAGAAATTACAAATACCAAAATGGACGTTTTGGTAGGTACTTTAGGTAAAGCTTTCGGAGTAAATGGTGGATATGTTGTTGCATCTGAAAAAGTAGTTAGATATCTACGCGAAACAGCTCCCATGTATATTTACTCTAATCCTATTACAAATTCTGAGTGTGCTGCCGTACTAAAAGTTCTTGATATTCTTGAAAGCGAAGAGGGTATTGAGAGATTAAAACATCTTTCGGATATGACTGCTCGTTTCGAGAAAGGACTTACTGATAATGGTTTTGAAACTATTGCTGGACCACATCCTGTTACTCCCTTAATGGTTAGAGATACAGCAAAAACTGCCGCTATCGTAAAACACCTTACCGAAAACGGAGTATTGGCTACAGGTCTTAATTTCCCCGTTGTTCCTAAGGGTGACGAAGAAATTCGTTTCCAGATTAATGGTGATCATACAGCCAAAGATGTAGATACAGTAATTGAAGTATTAAAATCTTTTAAAGGATAGATAAACTATGTTAATGTCAATAAAAAAGCCCGCAATAATGCGGGTTTTTTTATTGTATATAATACTTTTATAAATATCCTAAATTACTATATTTATGGTAAATACTCTTGTGGTACTTCAACTGGAACAATTTTTAAACTAGGATTCTCAGGAGATGTAATAATATATTCAACTCTTCTATCGAACTTACGAGCAGCCCCCGAACTTGCATTTGATAATAATCTTTCTTCACCAAACGATTTAGTAGTAATTTGATTTGCTTTAGCTCCTTTGCTTATTAAATAGTCTTTTACGGCTTCAGCACGGCGGTGTCCTAAGCCAGTATTATAGTCGTATGAGCCCATTGGATCGCAATGACCATGTATTTCTATTCTAACATCTTCATTAAGTTTTAAGTATTCCGATAAGGTATTAAGATCTTCGTGATATTCTGATTTTATATCGCTTAAATCAAAATCAAAAAATACCCACGAAATTTCAACTCCCTGAAACTTGTCATCGGTTTTATCATCTTCGGAGATATCATTTGTGTCTGTATTATCAGGGACAACAGCAAGAGCTCTGTTAATGTCAAAGATTTGATTGTTAGTATAATCACCAGTTCTTAATGTAACATCTCTATTCTGCTCTATAAAAGACTCAGAGACAAGAGTGAGTTCATATTCGTCGGGATTTAAAAATGTTTTGTAATTGCCATTTGTTTCTGTAAGCTTTGCTCTATCTATTTCTTCGCCAGTGGTTTTATTTTTAATAATCAATTCTGTGTCTTCAGGAAATCCATCAAAAGAATCATCTAACTTAACTGAAACAATTAACTCAACTTCTTTTGTTTTCCATTCTTCAGTAAAGCTAATACACTCACAGTCTTCGTAACCTATTCTTCTTTTGTTACTATTTACCGGACAGAAGAGAATATCGTCATTGTTACGAAGAACAACTTCAACTATGTATCCCATATCATTGCCGATAGTATTAAAAGGATATCCAACATTTTCAGGTGTAGTCCAATTATCATTTTCTTCATCGTATCTGGTAACAAATATATCATACCCTCCAATTGTGTTTAATCCCTCTGAAGCAAAATATAATTCTTTTCCATCGCTTGTAACAAACGGCATCTCTTCGTAATATTTAGAATTAATGCTATTTCCCATATTAATTGCTTTCCCCCATTTCTCCTTTTCTGCATCATAGTCTGAGTAATAAATATCTAAACCTCCATAGCCCCCTTTTCTATCGCTTGTGAAAAATATGCGGCTTCCATCTCCGGTTATTGATGCATGAGATTCCCATTTTTTTGAATTAATATCTCCTTCTAAAAATTTAGGGTCTGTCCATTTATCATCAACAAATTCACTCATATAAATATCGCCATTATCTGAATCGTCAATAACATATAGAAGTTTCTTTCCGTCGGCAGTAATAGAAACAGGTAGAATAGGTCTGTTGACATTTATTTGTTTGCTTATATTTATAGGTTCAGTCCATATATCACCTTCTTTTCTGAAAGAGTAATAAATACTATCAAGATTTGACTCATTATAATCTATATCATAGTTAATGTCGTTAGGCCAAATATTTCGTACTCCCATTGTATAAACCAGCATATCAACATCTTTAGCATAAACAGGGCAGCGAATATTTACCGATTCTTCTACGTTTTCAACTATAATATGATAAGGTCTCATATCAACAAATGTTTTCATTCTCATGGCTTCTTTGCAGGCTTCTATCTCTAAATCGGGCATTCCTTTGTCAACAATATCAAGTTTTGCGTGTTTTTGTACTTTCTTATATTCTTCAAAATATTCTATGGCAGTTTTAAAATCTCTATTGAATCTGTAGGCAACACCTAAAAAGTAAATAGTTTCAACCGGTGCTTTCTTCTCCGAAAAACGATTTTTATATCTTTTACTTACATCTTGGTAAGCTAAATTTAGAAAATCTATTGCAGCATCAAAGTCCTGTCTTTCTTCGCTTTTTATAAAACAATATCCAATTCTAAATGCAGCATTTTTATTATTCTTGTCATTGTCGTAAATAATTAAATAATCATCAAGAGCTTTTTCTATTTCATTTTGCATCATAAAAGATTCGGCTCTTTTCCATAAATCTTTATCATTTAAAGAATCTGTAGTATTATCGTTTGAGGCAAAGCCTACAGTACTTACAAATAGTATAAATATTGCTTTTAAGTATGTTTTTAAAAATCTCATAATCATTAGCTAAGTTTTCATAATAAGTGCAAATATAATTATTTATATAATAATATAATAGTGTTGCTGAAATAATATTAACAAGTTCTTTATAAGTAATTAACAAATTTTATTGCTTAAATGTTTGATCAAAAGTTAATTCAATTGACGTCCTATAAAATTGCTGTTTATACTATGGTAGTAGTGTTAAAAATAATCTTATTAGAATATCTCTAAAATAAATGCCAAAAACTTTTGATTTGCATTGTTGGTGATTATTGTGAGCAAATTGCCTATAGTGCACAAAATCAACGCATTGGGCCGTTCATTGATTTATTGAATACAGAACTATGTTAAAAGCGTTAAGCTCAAATAAAATTTGCTTGTTAGTATTTAAGCTAAATGGCATGTGTCGAAAACTATTACTATTTTTGCAAAAAGCAATTAAAAATGGTTTTAACATATCCGATTTTTCTGTGGGCATTATTCTCTTTATCGATACCGATAATTATTCACTTGTTTAATTTTAGGAAATACAAAACCTTGTACTTTAGTAATACTAGGTTTGTTGACCACGTAAAAAAAGACACTAAAACTAGAAATAAGCTTAAACAATACCTTATTTTGTTAATGCGATTGCTAATGCTTACTGCATTGATTATTTCTTTTGCCCGACCAGTAATTCCAATAAAAGAGCAAGATAAATATCGTGCGGTTGATGCTATTGCAATATATATTGATAATTCTTTTAGTATGGAATCTGAATCCGAACAAGGACCTCTTCTTACTCAAGCCATTGATAAGGCTCTAAAACTAGTAAATGCTTTGCCTGATGATATTCATTATTATTTGATTACTAATGATTTTTTGCCTGAACATCAACGAGCTTACAATAAATCTGATATTATTCAAATTATTGGAAACATAGACATTAGTCCTAATATTAAAAGCATAGATCAAGTCATTAAAAAAGCAATAGTTCTTAAGTCGGAAAGTAAAGAATTGGATATTTATATTATTTCTGATTTTCAAAAAAAATTCATTAAACCTGTTGATATTGATAATGAAAATATCTCAATTAGTATTATGCCATTAAATGTAAATGGGCAAAACAATATATTTATTGACTCGTGTTGGTTTACCGAACCAGTCAGAATTTTTAATCAATCGGATGAACTATTAGTAAAAATTAGAAATATTTCGGATGTTTCTTACGTAGATATTCCTGTAAATCTTTATATAAACGATACTTTGAAAGCGATTAGTAGTTTAAATATAGATGCAAAAGAGGATAAAACAATTAAGTTAGGATATACCAATACGAGTAAGGGTCTAAACAAAGGAGTGGTTTCGATAAGCGACTATCCTGTTACTTTTGATAATGAACTTTATTTTTCGTATAGAATTGCTGAAGAAATAAATGTGCTTATAATCAATGGGCAGCTTGAGAATAAATATCTGACAAGTTTGTTTGATACCGATGAAGATTATATTAAATTTAAACAGCTTAGAGCAGGACAAGAACGATTTGATGAGTTTCCATTTTATAACCTTATTGTTTTAAATTCTGTAACTAATATAAGTTCGGGTTTGATGTCAGAATTGGAAGCGTTTGTTTCGAGAGGAAATAGTGTATTAATAATTCCTTCAGATGAAAGTGAGGCAAGTATGCTAAATCAGGTTTTAGAAGTTTTTGATATTGGTAAACTCCAATTAGATAAAAAAGAAATTTCTAAGATTAATAGTATTGACTATAAGCATGTATTGTTTCGTGATGTTTTTGTTGAATACGAGGACAAGCCTGATTTGCCATTGATTAGTAATGCATTTTTCTTAAATTTAAATTCAAAATCCGGTGCAGCATCTGTGTTATCTGACCAAACCGACAATTGTTTATTTGCAACAAAAAACTACAATGGTGGTAAAATCTACTTTTCGGCTTTTTCTCTAGACGATAATCATGAGTTCTTGAAGCATCCCTTGTTCGTTGCAATGTTTTATAATATTATTATTCAAAGTCAACCAATTGATGATTTATATTTTATTGCCGGCAGAAACAATTCGGTGGATATACAAGTGAATTCTGAGAATTCAAGGGTTTATGATGTATTACATATTGTCGATTCTGTAGGTGTGGATATAATCCCTATGTATAGAAATGTTCAGGGAGTTCTTAACGTGTTAATTCCCGAAGTTATGTTAGAAAAGGGACATTACGAAATTGTAGCTAACAATGATTTATTAGGTGTGTTTTCGCTAAACTATGATAGAACCGAATCTATACTTGAGTATTATTCCGAAAAGGAACTTTCTGAAGAACTTACATCAGCCGGTTTAAAGGAGTTCTTACTTATTAATACTGCCGAAAAAGATTTGGATAGCATTATTAGAGAACAAAAAAAGGGTAAGGAATTGTGGAGATTGTTTGTTTTTATAGCCTTGTTTTTTATCACTTGTGAAATTTTAATAATTCGATTAATGAAATAGAATTTTGAGAAAAGATCATGAGTATTTTTTTCTTATTTTTTTTGAATTTTACAATTAAAGTATCAAGAAATGTCATAATAACTTGCTGTTTTAGAGAGATAAGTATCAATAATGATAAGTATTAATATTACTTAAAATCATTTTAGCAGCGACATAAGGGTTTGATAATCAACACAAAACATTATTGTTGTTGTATGTTAATATTAGTGAATAAGTTTTTTGCAAGATTATTATTTAAATTGGAAAATAATTACTATACTTGCAAGCCAAAATTTCAGGCATTTAAAAAAATATTAGTCATGGATTATTTGAAAGTAGTAGAGGATAAATTTGTTGAAAAACAAGAATTTGTAAAATTCTCATCAGGAGACACAGTTACTGTACATTATAAAATTGTAGAAGGAACCAAAGAACGTATTCAGCAGTTTCGCGGTGTGGTAATTCAACGAAAGGGCGAAGGACATACAGCGACGTTTACTGTTCGCAAAATGTCAGGAGCTTATGGAGTTGAGCGTATCTTTCCACTATATTCACCATTTATTGATAAAGTGGAAGTAAATAAACACGGTAAAGTACGTAGAGCCCGTATTTATTATTTACGAGGTCTTACAGGTAAGAAAGCAAGAATACAAGAAAAAAGATTCTAATTCTGAAATAAAAATATTTTTAGGAAAGCGTTCAATCAAAGAACGCTTTTTTATTTTCCGGTAATATAAAATTCTGTTCGTCTGTTTTTTGCTCTACCTGCTTCGGTTGTATTAGGAGCAATTGGCATAGATTCACCGTATCCTTTATACTTCATTCGTATTGGGCTGATACCCTTGTTAGCAAGATAATTATAAACGGCTTTTGCCCTTTCTTCGCTAAGTTTTTGGTTAGTCGATTCTTGACCAACATCATCGGTGTGTCCTCTAATTTCGAAAGAAACAGTTGGATTGGCTCTTAAGAATTCAATGAGATTATCTAAAACTATTTTGCTTACATTGTCGAGTTCTGATGAAGCAAAAGAATAATTTATATCATTAATTTCAACAGCTTTTCCTACTTCAATTGGTTTTACTTCAAAATTGATTGTTGTAGGAGCTTCAAAACGTTCTTCTTCCGGAGATATATAGTTTGATGTAAAACTGTAACCTTCCTTTTTTACAACCATTAGGTAGTCATCGTCTTTCTTTTCGGGTTCAATTGTAAGTGCAACTGCATAGTTTCCTGTCATTGCATCTACAATACCTTCGGTTACTTCTTCGGTTCTTGTATTCTTTACTTCTAGTTTAGCATCCGATAATGTATTTCCTTCGTCGTCTAATAGAGTACCTTTTACAAACAAAACTTTTTCGGGACGTGCCTCTTCGTATAAGTCTATGCAATAAACATCCCAACCACCAAGTCCGTCAAGTTTATTAGAAGAAAAGTATGCTTTTTTACCGTTAGTGCTTACAATAAAACCAATATCGTTTTCTTTAGTATTTATCGGATAGCCCATGTTAATAGGTTTTGTCCATTCTCCATCTCTATATTTGCTAAAGAATATATCGTAACCACCTAAACCAGGATGTCCATCAGATGAAAAATAAAGAGTTTTACTGTCGCTATGCATATATGGCGATTTTTCGTTACCTGATGTATTGATAATTGGACCTAAGTTTTCGGCTTTGCTCCAACTACCGTTTTCGTCCATATGTGAGACATAAATATCACTATTGTAATTACCTTCACCAAAATCAATATTTCCTGGTCTAATACTTGAAAAATATAAGGTCTTGCCATCTGCCGTAATACTGGGTTGACTCTCCCAAGTGTCGGTGCCATTTATATTGGGACCAAGATTCTTTAGTTCTGACCATCCTGTACCTGTACGTGTTGTAACATAAATATCGCAATTGTCGTAAGTTCTGCTTACAAACTCACATATAGTAATATACATAGTGCTATTGTCGATTGTTATGCTTGCTGCTCCTTGATTTTTGCCTGAATTGAATGGATATGGCATAGGTAGCCCTTTAGAGTAATATACTGCTTCATCGATGCTATCTACTTTTTGTGAAACCATAAACGATTCAATAAATTTTTCGCCGTAAATAGAATTTAGCTCCTTTTTAAACGAAGCTTGCGTGTAAAATGCCATACTCCCGTCTGGAGAGATAATAGGTAGATAGTCGTCGTTAATTGTACTAACGCCTTCAACTAATACAGGCTTAAACGGGACAGGATTGCTTATTAAGTTTTCGTACTGTTCAATATAATTTAAAGTATTTTTGGCATCAGAATAGTATTCGCTTTTTTTACTGCCGTTCTTTATAAATTCTTTTAAATATGGTTTTGCTTGCTTAAAATCATCGTCTTTAAAAAACATTTTTCCTAATTCATAATTAATTAAGTAATTATTGTAAGAAGGACAGGTTTCAACAACTTTTATTAAACACTTTATATATTGACGGTAACTATTTTCTCTTGATTTTATATCTATAGATTCAGAATATCGATAATAGTAAATTTCTGATATTGCTACCCAAGCTTCAGTAAATTCGGGTTCACGGTTTATTGCATCTGTAAGTTTTTCGATTGCTTTGTCAAGATTTTGTGAAGCGAGCAGTTCAAGTGCCGTTTCAAATGATTTCATTGCTTTTTTATCGTTAACCTCATTGCAATATGTATCAATGTATTGTGAATAGCATAATGACGAAAACACCATTAAACCAAAGAATAAGATTATATGAATTAAATTTTTCATACCTATAGTAAACGCTCTTGACAAAGATAAAATTTTAAGTTCAAACAAAATTTTAAATATAATTATTTGTTAATATTCAATTAACATGCCGTTATCAGTTAAAATTTCGTGTTAAATTTGAAGCAATTTTTAAAGTATGTGTCCAAAACTAAGAAAATCTTTATCCCGAAAATTGGGAATCGTTGTTCGCTATAACAAGCGTAGCGGTTTCTTTGGATATTTCTTAAAAAATGCTTTAAATATTCTATTAGTTATTCTATTCTTTTTGCTCATTGTTTTTTTACTAAATTATTTTTTTGATATTGATTATGTTTCAAAATGGTTGATTGCTCATTTTCCCAATGGAATAGTTTTACTAATATTCTTTGTATCTGAAACGCTATTCGGTCTTATTCCCCCTGATTTGTTTATTCTTTGGGTTAAAGGTTTTCCCGAACCTTGGTTGATGGTTGGAGTGCTGTCTTTAATATCATATTCCGGTGGTTTGTTGGCTCACTGTATTGGGCAAAGTTTAAGACGCATAAAACGTGTCAAAATTTGGTACGAAGCTAAATTTAGCGATCACGTTATTAAAATTAAGCGATGGGGGAGTATATTTGTTGTAACATCTGCTTTATTACCTTTGCCATATTCTACAATTTGTTTGCTCGCTGGTATGTTAAATTATCCTTTTACCAGATTGCTTTATTATGGTGTCTTTCGTATTATAAGATTTTTCTTATACGCTGTGGTACTGTACGGTATTGTTTAGAGTATTATTGAAATTATAGTAAAAATCCCGAATATTACTGACGCAATACCATTAGTAATTCCAAAGGCAATTCCGATTTTTGATAAATTATTTGGTTTTACTATTAAATGTTGATAAATAAGCATTGTTGTAAATCCTATACAACCAATCCAGTAAACAGCGTGTAGGTTATAATAGATACCTAAATAAAATATTATAAAGGGTATAGGGATGTGCAGTATTATTGAAGCGATTAGAGAATTTCTTTTACCTAGTGCTGTTGGAATAGATTTTAGCTTAGTTTTTTTGTCAAAATCATAATCTTGTAATGAATAAATAATGTCGAAACCTGCCGTCCAGAAAAACACCATTGCCGATAAAAATAAAGGAAAAGGAGCAAAACTACCGGTTAAAACTAAGTACGCTCCAGTTGGTGCAATTGCTAAACTTAGCCCGAGAACTAAATGCGATAGGGCAGTAAATCGCTTGGTGTAGCTATAAATTAGAATAATTAGTAATGCAATAGGACTTAAATAAAAACAAAGATTATTGATAAATGCAGTTGTAATTATAAATAACAAACAATTTATTATTACAAATAATAGAGCATGTTTTGCAGTAATTATTCCTTTAGGGATTTCTCTGTCTTTAGTGCGAGGGTTTGCGGCATCAATTTTTTTGTCAACATATCTATTGAAGCCCATTGCAGCATTTCTGGCAAAAATCATACACAGTATCATTAAAGCAAGCTTGTACCATTGAATATTAAAATGCAAATAGCGGGCGGCAGCAAAAAATCCAATTAAAGCAAAAGGTAGTGCAAACACTGTATGACTGAATTTTACTAAAGAAGCGTATTGTTTTAGTCGTTTCACAATTGGATTTATTTCTTTTTTCTGTTTTGTATCTGAATGCCTACTAATAATACAATCCCTGCAATTATTGTAGCCGGTATAAATGCCATTTTTAAGATGCTGTCGTTGTGTGTAGCAAATCCAAGTGTAAAAAGTATTATGATAACAATAGTACCACTTAATATACTGTAAAATGAAGCAAATTTATACTTATAAACATCTTTTTTGATTAAAGCTAAAAATGTAACAGGAGTAAATATAATATTTAATGTAATTCCGGCAACAAATAGGTTAACGATATCTGCAAAAAACAGAGCCATTGCAAGGGCTAACATCCCAAAAGCTATTACAGCAATTCTTATCCATTTAAATGCTGCTTCATTTGAAATATTGTTTTCTTTCCATCCTGTAAAGTCTCTTACAGCAGTCATTGCTACGATATTTAAAAAACTATCGGCACTCGACATTAGGGCTGCAAGTAGTCCAACAATTGCAACACCAAGTAAAACAGGTCCGGTATTATTTGCTAAAAAAAGATGTGTTGCAGAATTAGGGTCTATATCTGTGCCATAATTTAATCTTAAAACCATTCCAACCAGAGGGAAAATGATATAAAATGGGAGCATGCTTATACCACATATAATAGCTGATTTTCGTGCTGTTTTAGAACTATTCGCAGCAAGTGTGCGTTGCCATATATCCATTCTTGTAAGTACCGATGGAGAAAGAAGAATTGGTAACCCAATTAGAAAAACTAATCCTTCTGCTGTGCCGTTTAAAAATTCTTTTGGTAATTGACTAAATGTCCGAAAACTATCTGTTTCTGTAATAATACCAGGTATAAAGACAGCAGCAATAATAAAAACTATAACTATAAATTGAATAGTATCGGTAATAATTACTCCCGATAATCCGGCAAGAGCAGTATATAATATAACTACTAAAAAAGAAATACCGGCAGCAGCTACATAGCCAACATCAAAAGCATAATGTAGTAATGTAGCCATTCCTACAAATTGTGCAGCAGTAAGAAAAAAGAAAATAATAATATTTATCAGACTAATTAATGCACTAAAAGATTTAGGAAATATTGAGCGATTATGTTTTTTAAGATAAGAACGATTCAGAAATTCTACAAATGAATATATATTTCGTTCTGCTCCAAGAGTTCTTATTTTACCTGCAAAAAAGTATAGAATAAAGAATCCGATAACATATGCTATCCCAATAGCCACAGCGGCAAATCCTGATGTATATCCCATAGCTATTAATCCCATACAAACTCCTCCTCCTACAAACGTTGCCAATGTTGTAAATACTACCGGAAGAAGTGATGTGTTGCGACTATTTATTAAATAGGCGTCAATGTTTTTTACCTTTACATGCTTTATAGTAAAGTATATAATTATCAACAAATAAATAAGTATCCAGAAAATATACCAATTCATAATTGAAAGACTTTGTTGCCAAAATTATAATAAATGATATTAAACACAATAAAATACTTGTTTTAAATCTAATCTAAATTTGATTATTGATTTTATGCTTACTAAATTTGTGGAGTTTAAAAAATAAAATTATGGCGAAAAAAATAGCTGTATCCGGCAACGATGGACCCAAAGTAAGGTCAGATTGCCACCTTAGTTTGCAAATTAGCAATAAGGGAGATAACGAAATAATAATTAAGAGTAAAGTTGCGTCTCTTTTTGGTGATGATATTTTAAGCCAACTAAGCGAAATGCTCGACTTCTTTGAAATAAAAGGGGCAAAAGTGGAGATTATTGATAAAGGTGCTTTGCCATTTGTAATAGCAGCAAGATTAGAGGCAGCAATAAAACAATTAGTAAAAACCGATAAAGAGTACCTATTGCCAATTATCGAAGAGAATAAATATTCAACTAAGAGAGATATTTTCAGGTTTACGCGGTTGTATTTGCCCGGTAATACTCCAAGCATGATGTTAAATGCAGGTTTACATAGTCCTAACGGAATTATTCTAGATTTGGAAGACTCAGTTGCTCCTGCTAAAAAGAACGAAGCCAGATTATTAGTTCGCAATGCTTTGCGTTCGGTAAATTTTTATGGAGCAGAACGAATGGTAAGGATTAATCAAGGTAAAATGGGAATAGAGGATCTAGATTATATTATTCCTCACAATGTTAATCTAATATTAGTACCTAAGTGTGAATCGGCAAAAGAAATTCATGTACTTGAAAATCGTATTCAGGAATTAAAAAAGCAACATAATATTTCTTCAACTATTTACTTTATGCCTATTATAGAAAGTGCCATGGGAGTAGAAAAAGCATTTGAAATTGCAACAGCAAGCGAAAATGTAGTCTCGTTAGCTATTGGGCTTGAGGATTTTACTGCTGATTTAGGTACTATGAGAACTCAAGAAGGCGAAGAATCAAAATATGCCAGATGGCGACTTGTAAATGCGGCAAAAGCTGCTCGAATTCAACCAATAGATTCTGTTTACAGTGATGTCGCTAATATGGACGGATTACGTGAAACAGTTAAGAAAAGTAAAGCTTTAGGATTTGAAGGAATGGGGTGCATTCATCCACGACAGATACCTGTAATAAAAGAATGTTTTGCTCCCGAAGAAAAAGAACTCGAAAAAGCTATGAAAATAGTAAATGCAGCAATAGAAGCCGAAAAACAAGGTCTTGGAGTAATTTCATTAGGTTCAAAAATGATTGATCCGCCTGTGGTAAAAAGAGCAGAACGCACTATTAATTTAGCTATTAGCATGGGTCTTATTAATAAAAATTGGAGGGAAGAATATGTCAACTAATATGATAAAAAATAAGCTTGGGCGTTTAGTGCCCGAAGAAATTAATGGGAAAAAACAAGTACCGTTTAAAGGTTTGGGTAAGCATCGTCCTGTTGGAAGAAAATATGGACCGCCAATTCCTACATCAATTGATTATCCTCACGATGGAAATAAAGTTGTGAAAAGCTTAAAAGAAGCTTTAGACTTATGTGGACTAAAAGATGGTATGACTATTTCTACTCATCATCATTTGCGTGATGGTGATTTAGTAAGTAATATGATTTTTGATATAGCTCACGATAAAAAGCTTAAAGATTTAGTTTGGTTTCCTTCGGCAAGTTTCCCTTGTAATGAACCAATAATTGAATACATTCAAGATGGGACAATCAACCGAATCGAAGGTAGTATGAATGGACCATTGGGTAGAGCTGTTTCCTTAGGAAAAATGAATGGCACCGCAGTTTTACGTTCGCATGGTGGTAGAGTTCAGGCAATTCAAGATGGTGAAGTAGTTATTGATATTGCTGTTATTGCTGCTCCAACTGCTGATATGTTTGGTAATGCTACTGCTACCGAAGGCGATTCGGCTTGCGGTGTGTTGGGGTATGCTAAACCAGATTATCTATATGCCGATAAAGTAATTGTAGTAACCGATAATCTTGTGGATTTTCCTTGTATGCCAATGCTTATCGAAGGAAATTATGTCGATTATGTTGTTGTTGTTGACAAAATTGGTATCCCCGAAAAAATTGTTAGCGGTACTACCCAAATAACTAAAAGTCCCGACAGATTGTTTATTGCCGAATTGACTGCAAAGTTTTGTGAAATGACAGGTTTGTTGCACGACGGTTGTTATATGCAAGCTGGTGCCGGCGGTACATCTCTCGCTATTGGCGTTTATATGCACGAAATTTTGAAACGAAAAGGCGAAAGTGCTCGCCTCGGATTTGGAGGTACTACAAAATATATGGTGCAAATGCTTGAGGAGGGAACCATGCAACATATTATGGATGCACAAGCATTCGACCTCGATGCCGTAGCCTCTATTAGCAAAAATAAAGGACACCATCATTATCCGGTTTTTAATGCTTACAATTTTCACTCAAAAGGGAATCTAACTTCGATGATGGATATTATGATCCTTGGTGCTACAGAAATTGATGTTGATTTTAATGGAAATGTTGTTACTCATTCCGATGGTTATTTATTACATGGTATTGGAGGTTGGCAAAACTGCCTACACGCCAAAACAGTAATCTTACCCGTACCTTTGTTTAGAGATAGAATACCTGTAATAGTTGATAGCGTAACAACAATTACCGGTCCCGGAGAATTAATAGATGTTGTAATTACCGAAAGAGGTATTGCAATAAATCCAAAACGTAAAGATTTACTCGATGCCGTTAAAGGATCGGGTTTGCCGATTAAAACTATTCAGCAACTTAAAGCCGAGGCCGAAGCTATTTGTGGAATTCCTAAAAAACCTAAATTTAAAGACAAACCTGTTGCGGTAATCAAGTGGGTTGATGGAACAATTATCGATAGTGTTTTTGAATTAGATATTTAGGATAGTTATCAAATTTCACCTTATAAGGATTTTGGGATAATGAAAACTATATTTACTGAATAACAGACTTGTTAAGAAATCCTTTAAATTATACTACATAAATTATGTTTGTGTTCTTTATGTTATTAGAATATTAAATTAATGTTGAAAATGTTTGTTTAAATATTAAATTTGCTGCAAAATTTAAGCAAAATATAATTATTGATATGTTTAGAGGCTTATTACGCAAGTTTTTATTCTGGAGAGTTAAAAATGTAAGCGACAAGGTTTTTATTATGTTTCTTGCAGTTCTTGTGGGTATTTTTGCAGGGCTTGCAGCAGTAATTATTAAAAACTCTGTACATTTGATACAAGCAGGAGTTAAAGGATGGTTTAGTGAACAAGCCGAAAACTATTTATTCTTTTTATATCCTATTGTTGGGATTAGTTTAACTGTAATTGTTGCACGATATTTAATTAGGCAGAGAGTTGGGCATGGTATCCCTACAGTATTATATGCAATATCGAGAGATAACGGAAGAATTAAAACTCATAATACATTTTCAAGCATAATTACCAGTGCTCTTACTGTTGGTTTTGGAGGTTCGGTAGGTCTCGAAGGTCCTACTGTGGCAACAGGAGCTGCTATTGGTAGTAATTTGGGGAGAGTCTTTCACCTAAACTACAAACAAATTATGCTGTTGCTTGGCTGCGCTTGTACAGGAGCTATGGCGGCTATTTTTAAAGCTCCAATTGCTGCTATAGTGTTTGCTATCGAAGTTATTATGCTGGACCTTACCATGGCCTCACTAGTCCCATTATTGATTTCTTCTGTTACTGCTGCTTTAACATCATATCTGTTTTTTGGTCAAAATTTTATATACTTTGTAGAAAAAACCGATATTTTTAAGATTGCCGATGTACCTTATTATATTTTACTGGGAATTGTCGCAGGATTAATCTCTGTTTACTTTACTAAAACTTATTTGTTTATCGGGAAAAAATTTGAAAAAATTACTTCTTGTTGGAAAAAACTAATGATTGGAGGAGGTTTGTTGGGTGTGATAATGTTCTTATTCCCAAGTCTTTATGGGGAGGGATATGAGGTAATAAACGCTTGCTTGCATGGAGATTCAAGCCATTTATACAATAGTACTATTTATTTTAACTATCAAAATAATACTATTGTATTTATTTTGGCTTTTAGTATGGTAATATTGTTTAAAGTTGTTGCAACAAGCTTAACCTTTGGAGCAGGAGGAATTGGTGGCATTTTTGCTCCCGCACTTTTCCTCGGTGCTAATCTTGGACTTTTCTTTCAAAAAGTTGCAAGTTTAATCGGAATTAATATTTCTGCAACAAATTTTGCTCTTGTGGGAATGGCAGGAACAATTGCCGGAATTATTCATGCTCCTCTTACGGCAATTTTTCTTATTGCCGAACTAACCGGTGGATATGGTCTGATATTACCCTTAATGATAGTATCTACTATTTCTTTCGCTACAGTAAAAATATTTACTCCAAATTCAGTTTATACAATGCAATTAGCTAAACGAGGTGAACTAATGACTCATCATAAAGACAAAGCTATGTTGTCGATGCTTAAATTGGACCGATTAGTTGAAAAAAACTTTTTAACTGTTAAAGAAGATTATACACTCGGACAATTAGTTGAAGTAATTCAAAAATCAACAAGAAATATATATCCTGTAGTTGATGATGATAATAATCTTAAAGGAATAGTTATTTTAGACCATGTTAGACATATTATGTTTAACAAAGATATGTATGATGATAATTATGTACGAAATTTAATGTTTACTCCTTCACCAATTGTTGATGTTTCTGATACAATGGAAGAAGTAGCCGAAAAATTTCAGCAATCAGGTAATTATAATATGCCTGTTACCGATAATGGAAAATATGTGGGTTTTATTTCTAGAGCCAGAATATTTAGTAATTACCGCCGAATATTAAAGCATTTTTCGGAGGATTAAAAAATGATTAAGCCTAATTGGTTACCAACAATACTCGTTAAACGTCCTCGTTATCTCAGCGATAGAAATTTCGTGCTTATTCTTAGTCTGTTTATCGGGCTTATTGCTGGACTTTTGGCTTATGCTTTAAAAACAGGTGTCTTTTATTTGCAAAATTTATTTTTATATGGTTTAGATTTTGAACAGCATAAACTAATTCTTTTAGGCTTACCTCTTTTAGGAATTTCACTTACAGTAATCTTTACTCGTTTAATATTAAAAGACAAAGAAAAGCATAACATAACTTCAATACTATATTCAATAAGTCGCCGAAATAGCTTAATGAAGTTTCATAAAATATTTTCTTCTGTAACAGGAGCTATTTTTACTGTTGGATTAGGTGGCTCTGCAGGTCTTGAATCACCGATTATAAGCAGCGGTTCTGCCCTTGGAAGTAACCTGGGGCGTATTTTAAAACTTGATTCTAAGGAGATTACATTGCTCTTAGCTTGTGGCTCATCTGCTGCCGTTAGTGCAATTTTTAATACACCCATTGCAGGAATTGTGTTTGCTATCGAAGTACTGCTAATTGATATGAATAGGTTCTCACTTATCCCATTGCTAGTAGCTTCACTTAGTGGTACTTTGGTAACACATTTATTATATCGCGAAGGGATAATGTTTAATGCAATTGATTTTGAACCTTTTCATCTTTCATATTTCCCATACTATATTGTTTTTGCAATTCTTATGGCTGCAGCTAGCATGTATTTTACATCTGTTTTTTTTAAAGTAGAAGCATGGTTCGACAAAATGCAAAACCCTATTAGAAAAATTCTGATAGGAGGTATAGTATTAGGAATTGCTTTATTCTTTTTCCCAGCCCTATTTGGTGAAGGTTATTTAGCTCTAAAACAAATATTTATTGGTAATCAAAGTGCATTATATGAGCTGTCTCCTTTAAACTCATTGGTCGGAAATCGTATATGGCTTAGTTTAGCATTCATTTTGATTTTAGCTCTGCTTAAAGTTGTGGCTACTTCTATTACAATGTCTGCCGGTGGTATTGGTGGTATCTTTGCACCTTCTGTTTTTACAGGTGGACTGCTAGGTTTCGTGTTTGCTTCTGCTATAAATATTTTTTATGGCGAACCTGTAGTATCTGTTCCGGGATTTGTTCTTGTAGGTATGGCCGGCTGCCTAACAGGTGTTTTGCATGCGCCTCTTACCGGAATTTTCCTTATCGCTGAAGTTACTCAAAGCTATAGCCTTATTGTGCCTCTTATGATTGTTACAACTATTACTTTTATAGTTGTAAAAGCCTTTATGCCTCATTCTATTATTACTAAACAATTGGCAGAAAAGGGAAATCTGATAACTCACGATAAAGATAAAGCTGTGTTGGCTTTAATGGATATTAAAAAGGTAATAGAAACTAATATTCATACTGTATCATATGATGCTATGCTTGGTGAATTAGTTGATATCATTGCTAAATCGCATAGAAATCTTTTCCCTGTTGTTGATGATAATCAAAACTTAAAAGGCATAGTGTATATGGAGCATATACGTAGCATAATATTCGAACGAGAATACTACGATAGTGTGCCTGTAACAGATTTAATGGTAAATCCTCCGGCAATAATTGATATAAACGATAATATGCAGATAGTTATTGATACTTTCAATACTACAAAAGCATGGAATTTACCTGTTCTCGATGGCGAAAAATATATTGGTGTGGTTTCAAGATCAAAATTATTTGGAGAATATAGGACACAGCTTCTTAAAATTACTGAAGAGTAAAAGCATGTAATCTTGGTTTATAATTTTATAAAAAAATAACAATTAAAATTTTAATTTTTCAAATTATTAAATAATTTTGTTTTGCAATTGGTTCCAAAATGGGTTTTTAAACCCTGAGGATAATAGGGAATGCCGTGAAAATCGGCAACAGTACCCGCTGCTGTGAACTCCTTAATACCAACTTTGCGATTCTTCATGCCACTGATTGCTATATGGCGATTGGGAAGGCAGCGTAAAGTGGAGTAAGTCAGAAGACCTGCCGGTTGCAGTCAATGTTTGCAGGCTTTCGGGGAAAAAAGCCAAGGACGGATTAATTTCCAACCTTATTTCCGAGAGACTTACAAATGCTGACACATAGTGTTTAGTTTTGTAATGTTTTATTTAATTATTTTTTGAAAATGAAAAATTTTACTTTTTTGATTGCAGCAATGTCAATGGGATTTTTGACATGCATGAGTTTTGCCCAAAACACAGCAGATTTTGAAGATTTAAGTCTCGAACTTGAATCTTATTGGAACGGAAGTGATAATTCAGGTGAGTTTAATAGTGGAGGATGGATGTTTTATAATGCATATAATTCCTCTTATGGTTCATGGAATGGGTGGGCTTATAGCAATACTACTGATACTGAAACTTATTCTTGGGATAATCAGTACTCATCGGCAAGTTTACCAAGCTATCCAATTGAGGGTAATTATGCTGTTGCTTATATTATTGGAGATTGGGAAAATGATTATTCTCCTATACCTGCAATAATAAAAACCGAAAACGAGGAGGCTGTAAGTGTTGCCGGAACGTGGATTTGCCTGAGTGCTTATGCCAATATGTATATGGAGGATGAGGTTTCTGGCGGAGATTATGATAATAATCAACACTATTTAAAATTGATTGTGAAAGGTTATTCCCCTGACTCATTTACTTGGAATACAATAGAAGTATATCTTGCTGATTACCGTTTTCAAAATAGTAATTATAATTATAAATTTGAAAATTGGCAATATGTTAATCTTGAAAATTTAGGGGAAGTAAACGAATTGCAATTTACGATGGAATCAAGCGATGCCGGTGAATATGGTTTAAATACTCCAGCATATTTTTGTATAGACAATTTTAATGAAGAATACACTTTATCTTATCTCCCCGAATTGTATTCAGAAGTACCCGACAATATAAATATAAATGCCGGCGAAGAAGTTGATATTACTGTTTATGCCTCAGGTGGAATACAACCTTATACTTATACATGGCAAAACCATGAAAGTTTGTCGAATAATACGGAACAATCTGTTATTGCAAGTCCTTTAGAAACTACAACTTATACTGTTACAATAAGCGATCAGGCAAGCCATGAAAATGTGCATAATATTACTATTAATGTTAATAATGTAGGTATTTCAAACAGTTTTGGACAAGATATTAGAATTTATCCTATTCCAGCAACTGATTATATTACTGTTTCAAATATCGATTTTTCAGAGTTTAAATCAATTATTATTTTTGATATGCAGGGTAGAGTAATTAAAAAAATGGCAATAGAATCAGATAGTTGTGAAATTGATGTTAAGGAATTACATCAAGGTATTTATTTCATTACATTTAAAGGAAATAATATGGCTTATCAACGTAAATTTTCTAAGATATGATATTGATGAAAATTCTAATTAAAATTTTGGTTTTAATATGTATTCCCATTGTAAGTTTTTCGCAAAACGAAAACTCAATTCATTACCTAAGTAGCGAAATACTTACTTGGGCTACATATTGCGAAGTGGAACGTGGTTTTATGGATATTTCAAATCCCGATTTAGGTTATGCTTCAGCCGGAGAACCCGAAAATGCTAATGGAATATATGATGGATCTACTGTAAGTTTAGGTGATGGAGGTGTTGCAGTTTTGAGATTTGAAAACGCAATAAGAAATGGTGTAGGAGCCGATTTTGCCGTTTTCGAGAATTCGTTTTTTAGTCCTCCCACACAAACTACTTTTGCGTTTTGCGAATTGGCTTTTGTAGAAGTTAGTTCTGATGGTGAAAATTTTTACCGTTTCCCTTCTGTATCAGAGCAACAAACCGATGAGCAAATAAATGGTTTTGCTACTGTTGATGTTGGATTATACCATAATCTTGCAGGAGTTCATAGCCTTGAGTATGGAACATTATTCGATTTGGACGAATTAAATGATATTGACCAATTAAACATTGATTCAATTACTCATGTAAAAATTATTGATGTAGTAGGAAGTATCGACCCACAATTTGGTAGTGTTGACTCAAATGGTGTTTTAATTAACGACCCGTATCCAACAGCATGGGAATCCGGCGGCTTCGACCTAGACGCTGTTGCCGTGATAAATCAAAATGCCAATGCTATTGAGGAGATAAGTTCGTATTCAATAAAAGTTTATCCTAACCCCTCAAATAATTGGCTTTTTATCGAAAGTATTTATCATGTTGATAAAATTCAAATTTTAAGTTTGTCAGGGCAATTAATAATGAAAGTTGTAAATGCAAATAGCCTAAATATTAGCGAGTTAGCAAATGGGGTTTATGTGTTGCAAGTAATTTCTCACGGAGATTGTTTTATTGAAAAGATTATAAAATATTAAAATTCGAATCATTCATATTGCCCTGTTGCTGTGCTTGCCTGTATTTGTATTTTCACAGGAAAGTTTTTATCCTGATACTGCGTTTATTCTACCAGAAGTAAATATTAATGCACAGCAGACAATTAGTTATGCAGGAACGCGTACTAGTATTGTTGATTCGGCAGTTTTGTCAAATAAAAAGACAAATAGTTTGAGCGAAATACTATCAGAAAATACACCGGTTTTTATCAAAACTTATGGTAGAGGTTCTATGGCAACTGCTTCATTCAGAGGCACAAGTAGTTCGCATACCGAAATTGTTTGGAATAATATTCCAATTAATTCGCCAAGCTTAGGAATGGCAGATTTTAGCCTTATTCCGGTTGCAATTGCCGATAATATTAAATTAGAGCATGGATTGGCAAGTGTGTGGCAAGGTAGTGGCGCATTAGGTGGCAGGATAATTCTTGAAAATAAAGCTAACTGGCAAAATGTTTTTGGAATAGATATCGTAAGTGCATATGGAAGTTACAATACATTGGAAGAAGGATTAAATATCTCATACGGTACTTCAAAGCTTTCTGCTAAAACTAGTGTTTATCTAAACAAATCAGACAACGATTTTGCATTCGAAAATCAAGATATTTTAGAGGGTGGAACTCAAAAGCGTGAAAATGCAGATTATTTTAACTACGGATTGTTGCAGCAAATTTATTATAGACCTAAATTGTATAATCTCATATCTGCAAAAATATGGCTACAACAGGCAGAACGAAGTATTCCTATGCTTACTACAAACGAGTCGGGAGCAGGTAATAATTTTAACCGACAACTCGATAATAGCTTAAGAGCCAGCCTTGAATGGGATAGAACTAAAAACATTTCAAGATATTCAGTAATTTCATCGTTGGCATTGCAAAATACTGATTATCAGTTACAAAACTACATCAATGGGATAGGGTATTTTCATGTAATAAATTCTGTGGGTAAGATTTTATCTACATTAAACACATTTAATGCCCAATGGAATTTAAATGAATATTTAACTATAAAATCTGGAGCAAAGTTTAATCTTCATTTGGTAAACTCATACGAATCTGTTTATAAAACCGGTTACGAAGAATCTCGTATTGAAACTGTAATTTCCGCTGCTGTTTTTTATTCTAAAAATAATTTGCGTGCAGGATTTGTAATTAATCAAGAACATTACGATTCTGTATTTGCTCCTGTAGTTCCGGTTATGCAAGCAGAGTATCGTTTTTTTGATGCATTTCTTATTAGAGCAAACATTGGGAGAAATTTCCACAAACCCAGCTTAAACGATCTGTATTATCAGCCTGGTGGTAATATTAACTTGCTGCCTGAGAAAGGTCTTGCTGCCGAATTGGGTGGAGAATACAAATACTTGAGAAAAAATCTTCAAATAGTATTGGATTTTACGGGTTTTATTAATGATATTAATAATTGGATTATTTGGCAACCTACTCTAAGAGGATATTGGACGCCTGCTAATTTGGAAGAGGTAATGGCTTATGGCGCTGAAGCCTCCTTTATATTTGAATTAAATATTGGCAATATGCTGTTGAAGCTTAATTCTAATTATTGTTTTACCCGATCTGAAAGTATTAATGATGATGCTAATTTGCAGAATGGTCAATTACCTTATATTCCTATTCACTCAGCAAATTTATATGCTAATATATCCTATAAAACTTACTCATTATCATGGCAGTGGAATTACTTTAGCGAAAGAAAAACATCTATTGGAAATGATCAATTTTTTACGCTGTATCCTTATTTTATGAATGATCTTTATATCTCAAAGAATTTCCATGGGGGTAAAAATAAATTTAGTGTACAATTTGGAGTGTTTAATATTTTTAATGAAAAATACAGTTCAGTATTATGGCAACCAATGCCTGGTATTAATTTCAGACTTAAACTAAGATATACATTTGGTGCGGTATGAGAAAGAGTTTACTTTACATATTATTGATAATTTTAGTTTTGCTTACGGCTTGCATGGACGATAGCAACAGACCTAAAGAAAGCTTCAGTGCAAGGAATGGTGTTTTGGTGCTATGTAATGGAAACTTTATGTCAGGAAACTCTTCGCTTACATATTATAGAACCGACAGTATGTTTGCAGAGCAAAATGTGTTTTTTAGAGCAAATGCTATTCCATTGGGAGATGTAGCTCAAAGTATTAGTATTCATAATAATAAAGCGTGGATTAATGTGAATAATTCTGGTAAAACTATTGCAGTAAATCCCGAAAATTTTGTAGCAATAGGAAAAATAGATAGTCTGGTTTCGCCACGTTACTATTTTCCTGTAAACGATGTAAAAGCCTATATTTCAGACTTATATGCACAGCGAATATGGATAATTGATTTAATTAATTATTCAATTATTGGTAATATAGACATTGGTATTAAAAGCGATGGTTTTAATCGGCATTGTGCTGAGCAGATGGTAGCTTGGGGCAAATATGTTTTTACAAATTGTTGGAATTACGACAATAAAATATTAGTGGTTGATACTCAAGATGATGCTTTAGTAGATTCTATTACAGTTGGGTTGCAACCTCAAAAAATTATTGCTGATATAAGTGGGAAAATATGGGTTTTATGCGATGGAGCATATTCCGGTTCTCCGATCGGTAACGAGAGTCCCTCAATCTGGTGTATTGATGCCGAAACACAAAATATATTATGGTCGCAGTCAATTAGTATAGAAACTATAAGTTTCGATATTGCCTTAAGCCCGGGAGCTGATACATTATATGTTGTAGCCGGTAATTTATATTCTATGCCTACAAGCGCTACAGAATTTCCACAGGAAGCAGCATTGGAGAGTAATGGAAGGAATTTTTCTGCAATTGGGGTTCACCCTTTGTCTGGTGATATTTATTTAGCAGATGCAGGAAATTATGTGCAATCGGGGCAGGTTTATAGATTCGATAGGTTTTTAACTCCTATTGATACTTTTAATTGTGGAATAATTCCAATAGATTTTGCTTTTATTGATTAGCGTTTATATGCCTTTAAGCTCCACAATGTTGCAATAGCAATACTTAGCGATAAACCTAAAATATATCCTGTATTTACATTAATAGCCAGTCCGCCAACAGAATTGGGTGCAACTAAAAAGTAAGTGAAACAAATTGTTGTCATTATAAAAGCAGGTATCGACAAGTACCAATGCGGTTTTTTATTCTTTATTAAATACATGGCACCAGTCCATAATACAAAACTTGCTAAAATCTGGTTCGATAGTCCTAAAAATTTCCAAACAGTTGCAAAATCTAATTGAGAAAGGATAAAACCTGCAACAAAAAGCGGTATGCTAACGATTAATCTGCTTTTAATACTCTTTTGTTTAAAACTAAAAATATCTGCAATAGTTAATCTGGCTGATCTAAAGGCAGTGTCGCCTGTACTTATGGGTAATGCTATTACACCAATTATTGCAAAAATTGCCCCTGTTTTACCTAACCAGGTTCTGCAAATTTCGTCAACTACAAAAGCGGCATTATTATTATTATCTAAAAGGGTATTATTTAATCCATCAACATTTCCGAAAAAATTCATAGCTGCTGTAGCCCAAATAATTGCGACTATACCTTCAGCAATCATTGCACCATAAAAAATCTTTTTCCCTTGTTTCTCATTTTTAAGACAGCGAGCCATCATAGGTGATTGAGTAGAATGAAAACCTGAAATAGCTCCACAACTGATAACAATAAACATCATAGGATAAAGTAGATTCTGCTCAGGATTATGATGAAAATTTGTAAATGAATTGGCACTAATTTCAACTAAATTTAAACCACCAGTTAGCCCTTTATAAATCATTATAGTTGCAATACTTACAGCCATAAAAATAAGAGCTATGCCAAAAATTGGATATATTTTCCCTATTATTTTATTTATTGGTAGTAATGTGGCTATTAAATAGTAGGCAAAGATTATATACAACCACATAGTTTTACCTCCATTAGTTAAGCCAGATAATAGACCTGCCGGACCGGTAACAAAAGCTACACCCACAAATATTAAAAGTGCAATTGTAAAAATTCTTAATATTTGTTGAACACTTATACCCAAATATCTACCTACAAGTTCGGGTAAACTTTCGCCATCGTTTCTTATACTTAGCATACCAGAAAAATAATCGTGTACTGCACCCATAAAAATACAGCCAAACACAATCCAAACATAAGCCATAGGTCCATACTGGGCACCTAGTATTGCTCCGAAAATTGGTCCAAGTCCTGCAATGTTTAAAAATTGAATCATGAATATTTTCCATGCAGGCATTGGAATATAATCGATGCCATCAGTTTTTGTGTATGCAGGAGTTTTTTTACTATTGTCTGCTCCAAAAAACTTTTCGATAAATTTGCCATAGAAAAAATACCCTAAAATTAGGAGTCCGATACTTAAAACGAAAGTGTACATAATTACGATTTATATTGCAAAGCTAACGAAGCTTTATTAAATATTTATGAATTATCTCAAAAAAAAATTGTATTTGTGTAATTTTGTTGCGATGAAATCAAATCAAGCATATCTATATCTATTTCTGATATCTTTTGTATTAGCAAGTGTCTTGAGTTATTGGTTTTGTTTACCCAAAAATTTGTTTGACAATCCAATTAGCATGGTGTTGCTAGACCGTAACGATGAGTTACTTGGTGCTCATATTGCATCTGACGGTCAGTGGCGATTTCCACCAAGTAATAAAGTGCCAAGAAAATTTGAGCAGTGCATTATTAATTTTGAAGATAAGAGATTTTATGAGCATTCCGGTGTTGATGGAATTGCCATAGTTAGAGCAATAGTACAAAATGTCAACTCTCGTAGGGCAGTTAGTGGTGGTAGTACCATTACGATGCAAGTGATCAGATTGTCGCGTAAAGGTAAACAACGTACATATACTGAGAAGTTGATTGAGATGGTTTTATCAAGTAGGATAGAATTGCAATATTCAAAAAAAGAGATACTTGCAATGTATGCTTCTAATGCTCCTTTTGGGGGAAATATTGTTGGATTAGATGCTGCTTCGTGGCGGTATTTTGGCAGATCTCCCAATATGCTATCGTGGGCAGAGAGTGCAATGTTGGCAGTGTTACCTAACAGCCCATCTTTAATCCATACAGGACGAAATCGTGAGCAATTAAAACAAAAGCGAGATAGATTACTTCTAAAATTATTAAATAATGAAATTATTGATATAACTACTTATAAATTAGCTTTAGAAGAAGAAATACCTGAACATCCATCTCCATATCCCATGTTAGCTCAACACCTCGTGGCACGGGCTAATAGTGAAATAATTGGGGCTAAGCGATTAGGTAAAACATACACTACCATAGATGCAGATTTGCAAATAGAAGTTTTAAATATTGCAAACAATTATTATAAGCATCTGAGCAAAAACAGAATATTTAATGTTGGAATCTTGGTTCTTGATAATAATAGTTCCGAAGTTATCGTATATGTAGGGAATACTGCTGATGCTAATGATAAAATACAATCGTCTTTTGTAGATATGATTATGGCAAAACGCAGTACCGGCAGTATTTTGAAACCGTTTTTGTATTCGGCAATGCTAAGTTCAGGTACTATTATGCCCGAAGAGATTGTTGCTGATATTCCAACACGAATAGGAGGGTTTGCTCCCGAAAATTTTGGACTTTCGTACAGTGGAGCTTTGCCTGCTAATAAAGCGCTTGCACGTTCATTAAATATTCCTGCTGTATTAATGCTTAAGAAATTTGGTGTAGCAAAGTTTAAATATTTTTTGCAAGAACTAGGACTTACAAGCATTAATAGGTCTTCGGATGATTACGGGTTGTCGCTAATATTGGGTGGAGCCGAAGCTAGTTTATGGGAGCTTTGTGGAGCATATTCCTCTATGGCAAGGATATTAATAAATTTTACAGAAAATAATAGTCGATATTTTATTGATGATATTAAACCTCCAACTTATTTATTAAAAGAAAACAAGTCATATTCGCTTGGGAAAGAGTATAATTTCATAAGTGCGGCGTCAATATGGTTTACTTTTAAGGCAATGATTGATTTGGAAAGACCAGAGCAAGAGGGTAGGTGGGAATTGTTTTCGAGTCGTCAACCAATTGCTTGGAAAACCGGCACTAGTTTTGGTTTCCGTGATGCATGGAGTATTGGAGTTACTCCAGATTATACTGTAGGTGTGTGGGTTGGTAACGCTAATGGTGAAGGAAGACCCGGAATTATAGGTATTAAAGCGGCTGCTCCAATACTTTTTGATGTGTTTCGCATATTGCCGGATTACGATAAATGGTTCGACCCGCCTTATGATGAGCTAATTAAGGTAAATGTTTGCCGCAAAAGTGGCTATCCTGCTTCAGATAATTGTGAAAGTTGCGATTCAGTATGGATACCTCAAAGTTTAAGCAATTATGAGCTTTGTCCATATCATAAAACTTATCATCTTGATGTTGAAGAAAACTACAGAGTACATAGTGATTGCTATCCTATTAATAAAATGAAATCAAAATCATTTTTTGTGTTACCCCCAGCTATTGAATGGTATTATCGTAAAAATCATCCTGAATATAAAATCTTACCACCTTTTCATCCTGATTGTGTTTCTACTACCGAAAAGATTATGGATATAGTTTATCCAGATAATTTGGTTGAAATATTTATCCCCCGAAATTTGGGCGGACAAAAACAAAAAATAGTTTTTGAGGCTGTTCATAGAAACGTACATTCTGTTATATATTGGCATATCGACGAAAATTATGTAGGAGAAACAACAGGTATTCACACTTTACCAATTGAAATAAAACAAGGCAAGCATAAGCTTACACTTATTGATGGCGAAGGGAACAAAGAAGTAAGGTGGTTCACAGTATTAGACGCACCTGTGCCTTAGCGTAAAAGTAATAAATCGCCTTTAATAGTTTTAATTGAACCGTCCCACATTTCTGCTTTAACAAAATAAACATAAGTGTCAATGTTTTGGAGTGTCCCATTTACATAGCCGTCCCATCCTTGTTCAATATCATCGGTATAGAATACTTCTTCTCCCCATCGGTTATAAATTCTAAACTCCAATAAATTTTTAATTCCGAATCCCCTAACTTTTACAATTCTGTTTTCTTCATGACCTAAGGGTGTAAAAGCTGAAGGTACATCTAATGTGTATTCTACACGAACATATATATCAACATTATAAGAATGTTCAAAACAACCTACGCTATCAATAGAAGTTAGTATATATCTTGTGTCTTCTTTTGGCGAAACAACTGGATTCATACAATCAAAGCACGAAATTTCATATTGTGGTGTCCAAGAATATGTCATATTGTCTTGATCGCAAAAAACATCAATAAAAACAGAATCACCTACTACAATCGAAGCAGTGTCTGGGAATACATCAATATTAGGGATTTGCTGCACAAGAACTTTTACAGAATCATATCCTTCACAACCATTTGCGTTTAATACATGCACAGTATAAACAGTTGTTGTATCGGGATAAACTGAAGGCGTATTTGTTCCAAAATTGTTAATCCATTCTTCGGGCTGCCATGAATAAGTTTCGCCACCCGAAGCATACAAACTTAAGGTATCACCAAGGCAAATAATCGTTTCAGGTGTAATCTCTATTTGTGGAGAGGCATATACAGCAACATCTTTGCTTATTGTATCTCTACAACCAAGTTTGTTTCTCGCAATTAATGTTATTGTGTGGCTTGTGTCATTTATAGTAGTATTATTGAATGTATAAATGATTGAATCGGTGTTTTCAAATATCTGGTCTTCTATATACCAAAATAAACTATCCGCACCTGTACAATTATCTATAAGTTGAACTGTAAATGGACTACAACCACCAACTGTTGAATTTGAGCTTGTATCTAAAATATTAAAATCAGATAAGACTTCTTGAACATAAATTCTAATATCGAAAATAGGATTGCAACCACCACCTTGCACACCTAATTGTATTTCGTAAAATCCTTCAGATGGAGCATCATTGAATGTATAATCGAAATTGTCTTGATTTGGAATGGGTTCACCGAGTATATACCATGTGTATGAATCGACATGTTGCATATTAAAAACAGAGAAATTTACAGTTTCACCAACACAAATTGTATCAGGTTCTACTGCCCATTCAATTTGTGGCCCATCAACAGTAACGGATTTTGTATTCGACCATTCGCAGCCGTATGGTGTTGTAATATTTAGAGTAATATTGTAAGTGCCGGGAGCGTTGAAATAATAATCCTCTGGCTCAAATATTGGAAGAGTGTCGGTAGCTCCTGTTGCAAGATTAGTTATGACCCATTCAAAACTTGGGTTATACAAATCGGGATCGGCATTATTTGTAAAATTTAAAAATGCCGGATAACAATTAAAGTAAGTGTTTTCAATTGTAAAGTTTGCATCTACTTCTTGTATTTCAATCTCTATATTTCCAGTAGCAGAGCACCCCATTCCATCGTCAACATTTAGTGTAACATTAAATGTGCCGCCACTATTGAATACATGGGAAGGATCCATTTCATTGCTGGTTTGTCCATCTCCAAAATCCCAGCTATAATTTAAGGTCTCATCGCTAAGTCCGGAGAAGAACTGTATTGCATCACCTGCACATCCTGTTGTAATGCCTTGATATGTATGTACGTCTGTTTGCAAGCTGGATACACTTATATAATCTTCTAATGATAAGGTATTATGACAAGTACTTACACCGTTTGTTATAGATATTGTTAATGAAATGTCGTAAACGCCTGGACCAAAAGTGTAAGTAAATGCTTCTTGAGTATTTGTATATCCACCACTGAAACTCCAAAGACGGTATATTACATTATAATCAGGATCGTGTGTTACGACACTAGAAAAATCAACTTCAAGTTCGTTGCAACCGTGAGTATATGGATCTGCAAAAATCTCTATTTGAGGACCTACTACATGAATACTTAAAGAACTAGAGGCTTGACATCCATTATCATCTTCGATAGTGAGAATTACTTCAAAATCTCCCGTGCTGGAATATGAATGTTGAGGGAAGGCATTTTCTGACCAGTCGAGTACTTCGCCATCACCAAAGTCCCAATGATACAATGATGCATCAATAGAGTTGTCGCCGCTAAATATTACAGGATCATAAATACAAACATTGTTGTTATTGGGATAGAATATTGCCTCTGGTTGTTGTATTTCAATTTGTATTGAGTCAATAAATTCGCAACCACTTAAATCGTTATAAGCTATAATTTTTAACCAATATTCTCCAGTTCCTGGAAAACTATGATTTATGGTTGTTTCTGTACTGTTTAAAATAGGGGCACTACCATCGTCGAAATACCAATCCCAACGATCGCCGTCAATAATATCTACAGTAAATGTATAATCGAATGGGTTATTGCAATCAAAGTCTTTCTGAATACTCTCAATGATAGGACCTGTAATAAAAAATCTATCAAATAATTTTACCGTGTCTCTACAACCATTATAATTTGTAACAATAAAAATTGTAATACTACCAGTATCTTGATCAAATGTCCACTCAAAATATTCTTCTAATCCATTGCTTTCAGGTACAGAATCAATAAGCCATTCAACATCATCAATATCCTCGTTGTCGAAAAGTAAATTGTGTACTCTAATTGTATCTTGTGCACAAAACAGAGTATCGTTTGGACCTAGTTCAACCCATTCTTCAATGTTATCGTCCCATTGTTCGAAAGCATATTCGGCAGGAATTACCTCACCAACGTAAATTTCCAACTCAAAAACTCCTGTACAATTATTTATATCTGTAATACTTAAAGTTGCTGTATAATCACCCGGATTTTGATAAGTATTGGAGCTTGTTTCTGCATCAGTCGAAGTATTTCCGTCACCAAAATCCCAATACCAATCTACAATGGAATCAATAGGCGTGGAACCAATATAATTAAAAATAACTGGCAGCGGGGCACAGCCTTCGGTGGTGTCGGTTTCGAAGTTGGCATCCGGCGAAATAATACTTACTGTAGGGCCAATAACTTGGTTAGTACACCCATTTGCGGTTGTTACCGATAATGAAGTTGTAAAGGTTCCGGTACTATTATACTCGTGTTCAGGATTCTCTTGATCGGAATTATGTCCGTCTCCAAAAACATAATTAAATATTGTTGCATTATCACTTGATTCATTAGTAAATTGTACCGTAAATGGAATATCACAAGAGAATAAATCTGAAGGGCTTACCGAAAATGCAGCTTCTACTTCTTCTACATATATTTGAAATACTGTGTCATTTATACAATTACCATAAGGATCTACTGTAAAAGTAACATTATAAGTGCCACTTTCGTTAAAAAAGTGTGTAGGTGCATTTTGAGTTACAGGGTCTGAGCCATCTCCAAAGTCCCAAGTACAATCATAGGAAGTTAAATTATAAAAATGAACGGGGGTATTAATACATACTGTATCTCCTTCGGTAACAGTATATAAAGGATTAATCTGATTAATGCTTATAAAATCATTTTTTGTAGTATCGTTTGTGCAACCGTAATCGTCAATAATAGTTAATGTAACATCGTATGTACCTTGATTACCGTAAAAATGTGATGTAGTAATGCCTGTTTCACCCTGACTTCCATCTCCAAAATCCCAGTAAGCTTCGTATCCTAAATTTAATTGAGTTTGGCTCATACTTTGAAAATTGACTTCCATTGGTTGACAATAACTCATAGGATATCCTACAAAATTAACGTGTGGCTTATCTGATACACTTACTAAATCATCAATACTAAAACTGCTCGTGCAAGTATTCTCGTCAGTAACTTCTAGTAAAACATCAAAAATTCCTGTAAAACTATAGTTGTGAGTAGGGTTTAAACCAATTCCGGCAGTTGTTCCGTCTCCCCAATACCACTTTCGTTGGATAATTTCACCATCACCTTGAGTTGAATTATCACTAAGATTAACTGCAAGCGGAACACAACCTGTAATTAAATCGTGTTCAAAATATGCAGTAGGAGGTTGAAAAGCATTTATGACCATTTCATGCGAGGCGGACCCCTCGGCACATGTAATATTCAAAGTAACTGTAAATGTTCCGGCATTATTATATAGTGTGGTTGGATTTGCCAAGCTGGATGAACCTCCGGCATACCCGAAATCCCAACTATAATTTATAGTACCTGAGCAGTTTTCAACATTACTCGTAAAATTTACTTCAAATGGTACACAACCATGATCAACAGAGGCTGTAAATTCTACTGTCGGTTGTGCTTTTGCAATTACTATTGAGGCAAAAACAATAGTAACTGTTAAAATCTTTTGTTTTAGTGTGGCTAATCTGAACATGAATTAAAAATATTAATTTGTCATTTTTGTTCTAAACAAAAATACTATATTTGAGCAACTAAAAAAAGAGGTTTTGAAATTCTTTATACGCATATTTTCGGTTTTAGTGCCCATGTGCCTTGTAATCAATGGGTTAAGGGCACAGGATATTCATTTTACTCAATACTTAGCTTCGCCACTTTCTTTAAATCCTGCCGAAACAGGACATTTCGATGGCAATTGGCGTTTCTCGAATAATTATCGAAATCAGTGGAGTTCAATTGGAGTTCCTTATAAAACTATATCGGTTGGTATTGATAAGCCATTTAGAGTAAAAAAAGGAGCAATTGGGCTTGGTTTATATTTTGTAAACGATAAGTCTAGTAGCGCTTTTTTAACAGAAAATAAGGTTTTGCTTAGTTTTACTTATCATTTAAAATTTGCAGATAAGCATAATTTAGGCATAGGTTTGCAAGGAGGTTATGTAGTAAAAAACTTTCAATCAAATGATTTAACTTTCCCAAGTCAGTTTAACGAAAGTTCCGGCGTATTCGATAATTCTCTTGAAAATAATTTGGAACAAATTGATGAAAATATTAATTATCCCGACTTAAATATTGGACTCGTTTATAGCAATAATGGTCAAAAAATCAAACCTGTTGTTGGTTTTTCAGTTTTTCATATAAATAGCCCTAAAAAATCATTTTTACGCGAAGACGATAAGCTAGCTCCACGTATTGTTGCTCATGCAAATCTACGATATTTATTAAATAAGAATATTTATATCAAACCACACGCTTTGTTTATGTTTCATAAAGGTGCAAAAGATGTTGTAGCCGGTATCGAGGGTGGTTATTTAATGCCCGAAAAGTATTTATTGGATATCATTTATTTGGGGGTGCAATCTCGTACAGGATTTTCAACATTTGACGCTATTAGCCCAGTATTAGGAGTAGGATTATTTAATTTTGAAATTGCTGTAAGCTACGACCTTAATATATCACAGTTACGAAGTGTTTCTAATATGAAAGGAGCATTTGAAATATCTCTAATTTATAAAAATCTATATAAAGTGCTTGAAACTATTACTTTACCATGCGACAGATACTAATTATTATTATGAAGAGCGTTTTTTTATTATTATTGTTTCTTAGTTTTCAGTATATTTTCCCATTTGGTTTGCGTGCTCAGGAAACTCAATATTTAAAACCAAACCAGCTGAAAAAATATGCTCAAATTGCTGCCAAATCGGGAGATATTTATACTGCAATAGATTATTATGAAGAATATAATAAAGTGCATCCTAATAACACAAAAGTACATCATGAATTAGGAAATTTGTATTATCGTGAAAGAAATTATGAGAAGGCTGCCGAATTCTTAAACAAAGCATTTAAAGGTAAAAGAAATAAATATGTATTAGACCAATATTATTATGCAAATTGCCTAAAATATATGGGTAGATACGATGAGGTAGAACAAGAATTTAAAATTTTTCTAAAGTATCTTAAAAAAGATAAACTTAAACAAACATATGGTAGATTTGCCTCAGAGCATATTAAGTCTTTAGAGAAAATTCCCGAAATACAAAGTAAAACCAATGATGTGATAATTACACATTTAAGCAATGATGTTAATAAGCCGCATATAGAATTTAATCCAATTCCATATAATGATGATAAACTAATTTACGGTTCTTTAAAAGAAGATGAACTAAAGTATTATGATCCCGTTAATGACGAATTGCCGGTTAGGCAATTCTACTTAGCCGGTTATAATAATGGGAAATGGCAAGATTTGGGTACATTCGATGATGTAATAAATGGGCACGGAGACTATAATACAGGGAATGGAGCTTTCTCGCATGATGGAAAAAGATTTTATTTTACACGTTGCGAAAAATATTCACCCACACGAATAGTATGTCAGATATACCGTTCTGCTTTAATGCATAACGAATGGCAAGAACCTCAATTATTAGAAGAACCTGTTAATATTCCGTATTTTACTTCCACAATGCCTAGTCTTGGCGTAAGTGAAGCTAATACTGATGTTCTGTATTTTGTGAGCGATAGACCCGAAGGTAGAGGAGGTCTGGATTTATGGTATTCAATTTACGACGACAGAAAAGGTCTTTTTAATAAAGTGAAAAGTTGTGGACGTAAAGTAAATACCGAAGGCAATGAAATTACACCTTATTATAATATAGAAACCCGTACATTATATTTTAGTTCTGATTATTTACCTGGTTTAGGTGGATACGATGTTTTTAAAGCTGAAGGTAGTGGTCGTAGATTTGAGGAGCCTGAAAATCTAGGTGCTTCTATTAATTCTTCTTACGACGAATTGTATTATATACTTACTCCTAGCCGACAAAAAGGATTTTTTACATCTAATCGCCCCGGTGGTAATTCTATTCGACACAATACCTGTTGCGATGATATTTATGAGTTCGTTTATAGAGATTTTATTAATATAATGGTAACAGGACAGGTTTTTGGAATTACCGATAGCACTTTCTTTAAAAGTATAGAAGCACAATATAAAGAAGAATTCCGATTAAATCTTGAGCAGATTGAGAATGATAAGGATGTTATTGAACTGCTGTATAATCATCCGGTATCGCTATATATGGTCGATAAAAATACTAAACAAGAACTGTTTATAAAAAATGATAGCACTTCAGATGGTAATTATTGGTTCCAACTAGAACCGGAACGCGAATATATTATTAAAGTAGAAGATTTTAATCGTGAGGAGAAAAGCTTATCATTTAATACATTAGGAATTAATCGGTCTGATACTATTGTACTTGATGCAATTATTGTAAATACAATTCCTAAAGAACCAATAATTGTGAAAAATATTTATTACGAATTTGGTATGTCAAAATTAACTAAAGTAGCAGAAAAAACGATTGATAATACTATTTATACCTTAATGAAGACCTATCCGTCAATAATCGTTGAAATTAGCTCACATACAGATTCCGTTTCTTCCGAAGAATTTAATATACGGCTATCGCAAGATAGGGCACAAAGCGTTGTTAATTACTTAATATCAAAAGGTATTGAACGAGAACGCCTTGTAGCTAAAGGTTATGGCGAAAGTCTGCCTATTGCTCCTAATACAAATCCCGATGGTACCGATAACCCCGAAGGGCGTGCTATGAACAGAAGAACAGAATTTAAAATAATTGGGTCTGTTATTGATAAATCTGATATTATCTACGAAGAATAAAACTATTTTATCCCTGATAATTGATTACATAATAGCTTTCGTGCATAAAATATACGACTCTTTACAGTACCGATAGGTACTTGAATTATATCAGCAATTTCTTTGTATTTATAACCTTTAATGAAAAATACAAAAGGAATACTGAATTTATCATCAAGTTTGTGTATTTCTTCCCATAGTTCAGAAGCAAATAAATCCGATTCAGTATTATTTACAACATACTGATTCCAAAATCTTAAATCTCCCTCATCAATGGCTCGTTGAATAAGTTCTCGATAGTTTTTGTCGCGCCTGTAAATATTAATAAAAATATTTTTCATTATCGTAAATAACCAAGCACGAATACTATTATCTTCAATAAATTTATCTTTATGTAATATTGCCCTGATAATAGTCTCTTGAGTTAAATCTTCTGCATCTTCTTCTGAAAAGGATAACATAGATGCAAATGTCCGTAATTGAGGACGTAGTTCAAGTAGTTGCTTATTAAACTCAATTTCAGAAATCATATTCTTTTTTTTGCACAACAATACAAATATAATAAAATATGAATGAATAGCAATTTTTTCTATTAATTTCTATTATTTATTTGTAATAAATCAAGTGATCTTTTATTTTTATAAAGTTGTTAAAATATTAACATTGTTTATTTCTTAACAAATAATTATTATATTTGCATCTATTATGTCGCAAACAGATATTAAAAATATTGTTGAAAAGCTTAAAGCTAATGGAGTAGGGGATGTAATTAAAGTTCTGCAAAGTGTACAAGTTCAATTAGGGTACATTAAATACGAACATATTAAAGAAATTGCTAACCTGTTAAAAATGCCCGAAAGCAAAGTCTTTGGTATTGCAACATATTATAGTCAGTTTAGATTTAAACCTATCGCAAAATATCATATAAAAATTTGTAATGGCACATCATGTCATGTAAATGATAAATATTATTTGCTCGAAGAGATTGAAAGATGGATAAAATTGAAGAACTCAGATAAAAAAAATAATCAGTATTCGTACGAGATTGTCGATTGCCTTGGCGTTTGTGCATTTTCGCCTGCTTTAGCTGTTAACGACAAAATATTTACAAAAGTGGATATGATAAAGCTAAAAAAGATATTAAATATGATTGAAAATGATAATCTGGAAATAGAATTATTATGAAACTATCCGGTAATATAATACCTAATTTAATATTTCCCGAATTAGAACTCTACAATGCTTACCAAGAGGTTTCTGATAATATTCCACGTATATATTTAGGAAAGGGTACTTGTAGTATTGCCGTAGGATTAAATGAAGTTAAAGACGCTATTATAGATTATTCTTCTCTGCACAAAATAGATTTAAAGATTATTGAAACATCTTGCCGTGGTATTTGTACTTACGATCCCATTATTGAAATTAAAATTAAAGGACGAAACAGAATATTATTTAAAAATATTAAGCCTACTGATGTTTCAGAGATTCTTTCTTCGGTATTAAATCAAATTGTTCCGGATTCAAAATTTGTGTTAGGTCAAGTTATTGATAAGGATATGTATGAATGGACAAATGTTCCGGATATTATGCAAAATAACTTTTTTAGCAAGCAAACTCGAAGATTGACTAAATATTTTGGAGAATCGGATCCTTTAGATATCGCTTCATACATAATGCAAGGAGGTTTTTTTGCACTTAATAAAGTTATAAGTACTATGCAGCCCGACGAGGTATGTGCTGAGATTGAAGAAAGTGGCTTGCAAGGTAGAGGTGGTGGTGGATATAATACAGGCATTAAATGGAAGGCTAGCTTACAAAACGATTCCTCATTAAAATACTTTATTTGTAATGCCGACGAAAGCGACCCAGGATCATTTGTAGATAGAATGCTTGTAGAAGCTAATCCTTTTGGATTAATCGAAGGGGTAATTATTGGAGCATATGCCATTAGAGCTTCCGAAGCAATCATTTATATAAGTAGCAGATATCCATTTGCTAATGAAAGATTAAGAAAAGCTCTTGAAATAGTAAAAGACCATAAACTAGTCGGTAACGATATTGCAGATAGCGGTTATAATATACACATAGAAATTATCGAGAGTCCCGGAACTTATGTATGTGGTGAAGAAACTGCATTAATTGCTAGTATTCAAGGACAACGCGGAATGCCCGAGCCCAAACCGCCATATCCTGCCGAAAGCGGATTGAACGGAATGCCCACAGTGGTAAATAATGTAGAAACTCTTTGCAATGTACCCTTAATTCTTCAACATGGAGTTGATTGGTTCAAGCAAATTGGGAATAAATATAGTAAAGGTACTAAGTTATTTTCGGTAACGGGTAAAGTGAAAATAACAGGATTAGTTGAAGTACCAATGGGGGCAACTCTTAAGTCTGTTCTCGAAATTTGTGGCGGAGTTAAAAACAATAAAGACCCTAAGGCAATACATTTAGGCGGACCTTCGGGCGGTTTTATTCCTCCACAACATTTTCAGTTACCAATTGATTATTTTCATATTAGTAACGAAGGTATTTGGCCTGGTTCCGGTAGCTTTTCGGTTCTTGATAACGACAATTGCTTAATAGAACTTGCAAAGTATTACATGGAATTTGTAGAAAACGAAAGCTGTGGAAAATGTATTCCTTGCCGTGAAGGCTCCCAACGAATGGTTGAAATTCTCGATAGGATTACTAAAAAACCTGCTTCGGTAAACGATAAAGAAACTTTAATACGGTTTAAGGGAGTTATGCAAATGGAGCAATTAGCAGATGTAATGAAATCAACTTCGCTGTGTGGATTAGGACAAAATGCCCCTAATCTTATTGCTTCAATTCTTAAATATTTTAAAAATGAATTAGAAGAGCATATTTATGAGCGTAAATGTGCTGCCGGTGTATGTCGTAATTTGAGGAAGTTTTCTATTGATGTTGATAATTGTACAGGTTGTACGTTATGTGCCCGCAAATGCCCTTCAGATGCAATTATTGGAACTCCTAAACATCCTCATTTTATCGTTGAAGAAAAATGTATTAATTGTGGGATATGTTTTGAAGTGTGTAAATTTAATGCTGTAATAATTTCTTAAATATGCCTGTAAATATTTTAGTAAATAATAATAAAATAAAAGCCGAAAAAGGTAAAATGCTTTTACAGGTGCTATTAGATAATGGCATTAGAATTCCTACACTTTGCAATTTGTCTGATATGTTGCCAACAGGTGCTTGCCGTTTGTGTGTTGTAGAAATTGCCGAAACAGGAGAACTTATTCCTGCTTGTTCTACACCTGTTACTGACGGATTAAATATATTTACACACTCTAAAAGAGTTATAAGAGCTAGACAAACCATCGTAGATTTATTACTTACTAATCATCCCGAAGATTGTTTGTATTGTGATAAAAATCGTAATTGTGAGCTTCAACTATTAGCAGATGAGCTTAATTTGAGAGAAAGAATCTTTACGGGAAGAAAAAAAATCGGAAAAATTGATAGATCAAGTCAAGGAATTGTTTTAGACCTTAGTAAATGTATCTTATGCGGACGATGTGTAAAAGTGTGTGATAATATTGCCGGAGTTTCTGCTCTAGACCATGTATATCGAGGAAAAAACTCAAGCATTTCTACGGTTTTTAATAAAGGTTTATACTATTCAACATGCATTCAATGCGGACAGTGCCTAAATGTTTGCCCTACAGGTGCATTGAGCGAAAAATCTAATTTAAAGCAAGTTGTAGAACGTCTAATGATAAATTCGCAACCAATTAATGCAATATTATCTACAAGTAGCATTATTTCAATTGCTGATAGATTTGGAATTAGAAAAGTGGATGATGCGGCTCAATTTATTATTGCAGCAATGCACGAAATTGGGTTTAAAACTGTAGTTCCCGAAGGTTTTGGTAGCGATGTATATATAATAAAATATGGCAAAATTATTAACGAACTGATTAATAGAAAAGATTTTAAAATTATTATTTCAGACTGCCCTGCAGTTAAGCAATGGATAGAACTGAAATATCCCGAAGATTTAAAATATTTGCCAAATTTTAAATCTGCTCAGCAAATTATGGCAAAAGCTGTACATGAATTTAGCAAGTCTCCAACAAGAATTGTTAATGTTGCTGTGATGCCTTGTATTGCTCGTAAAAACGAAGCTTTAGATGTTGATAATCTCTCGCGTGGTTTGCCCGATTTAGATTATGTAATTAGTACTTCAGAGCTTTTACAATTGTTCAGAACCAGAGGGATTACATATCCATTTCCTCGAAAAGCAATGTTCGATACTCCATTTGTCTCTTTTAGCCTTGCTGCTATAGCATCACAAGTATCGGGTGGCTTGAGCGAATCAATTTTTGATACCGCCGGACATAAAAATTTTGCATCGGCAATTAAATCCAAAATTAACAACAAAGAAGCAAAAGATTTTAAAATAATAGAATCTGATATTAATGGAAATACATTTGGATTAGCTGTAATTAATGGTTTAAAATCAATAAATCAAAATTTTGAGAATGTGATGAATAATAAAGATATTCAGTTTATCGAATTAACTGCTTGTAAAGGTGGTTGTGTGGCAGGCTGTAGCCAACTTTCGGTAAACGAGTCGGGGATTCAAAAAATCATTAACGAAAGTATTCAACAAACTATAATTCGGGATCCCAATACTAATCCATATTATAAGGGTTTAGTAAACGAGAATAAAATATCAGACGAAATAATTGGTTATAAAAATAGTACGATAAACCGATATTTAATCAATGAAAAATAAACAACAAATAGTATATACAATTGAAGACCTTTGCGAAATGTGTTATACATGTGTTAGGGTCTGTCCTGCAAAAGCTATTAGTATCACAAATGGTCAAGCACAAGTTATACCTGAACGGTGTATTGCTTGCGGTAATTGCATTAGAGTATGTACTCGAAATGCAAAAATGTTTCGTAATAACGAAACCGATTTACTGACTATGATTGAAAATAAGGAGAATATGATTGCAGTAATTGCTCCAAGTTTTCCGGCAGAGTTTAAAGAAGTAGAAGATTATCGAAAAGTTGTTGGTGCTGTTAGAAGTTTAGGTTTCGATAAAGTTGTGGAAGTCGCTTTTGGAGCAGATATTGTTGCCGAACATTATAAAAATTTGCTCGCTAATAGTGATAAAAACACTAGGTTTATTTCTAGCGATTGTCCTGCTGTTGTAAATTATATTACTAAATATCATCCAAGACTAACCAGTAATTTAGCCCCTATTGTATCGCCTGTAATGGCTATAGTTAGGGTATTAAAGCATAAGTATGCCAACAAATACAAAATAGTGTTTTTTGGACCATGTATTGCCAAAAAAGATGAATCCGACGAAGTTGATCTTACTATTACTTTTACGGAATTGCGTTCGGTTATGAGTTTAAAAAACATCTCTGCAAAAGAAGCTGAACCATCAGAATTTGACCCGCCACATAGTGGGAGAGGTGCAGTTTTCCCAATTAGTAGAGGTTTAATACAAACTATTAATTTGAAAGAAGACGTTGTAGAAGGAAATATTGTAGTAGCTGACGGTAAATCTAATTTCAAAGAAGCTATTAATGAGTTTGATAACGGACTTATAAGCGACCATCATTTAGAATTGCTGTGTTGTGAAGGATGCATTATGGGACCAGGTATGTCCGAATTAGGTAAACGATACGAAAATAGGGCTTATGTAACTAACTATGTAAAAGAAAAATTTAATAATATTGATGTAGAAGAATGGAAAAAGGAGCTTGAAGCAACTAAAGAAATTGACTTTAGTCGGAGTTTTGAACCTGACGATGTAAGAGTTTTAAGACCTTCGCAAGAAGAATTAGATAATTTATATAAAAAAATGGGTAAAACACGACCCGAGGATCATTTAAATTGCCAAGCTTGTGGTTACGATTCATGCGAAGAACATGCAATTGCTGTTCTTAGAGGTCTTGCCGAAGTAGAAATGTGTTTGCCATATATGATAAAAGAATTGCATAAATCGGTTGATGAACTTAATTTTAAAAATGTAAAACTTGCCAATATGAGGCAAGCCCTTAAGCAAAGCGAGAAACTGGCACATTTGGGGCAATTATCAGCAGGAATTGCTCACGAACTCAACAACCCCCTCGGTGTAGTTATAATGTATAGCAATATCTTACTTGACGAAGCTGGACCAAACAGTGATGTGGCAGAAGATTTAAAAATGATAACAGAACAAGCACAAAGATGTAAAAACATTGTTGGTGGTTTATTAAATTTTGCTCGTAAAAATAAAGTAAGCTATGAATCTATATCGGTTGTAGAGCTAATACAACAATGTTTAAAATCTGTACTTATTCCCGAAGATATTGAAGTAGAAATTAAAAATTACGTTAAAAATAGTAATATCAATGTAGATATAGAACAAATGACACAAGCTTTATCAAATATTGTAAAAAATGCTGTTGAGGCAATATCTGATAAAGGGAAAATTATTATTTACCTATATGATACTGACGATTATATAAATATTGAAATTGAAGATACAGGTTCAGGTATTAATAACGAAAATCTTGAGAAAGTATTTACACCTTTCTTTACTACAAAAGGATTGGGAAAAGGTACCGGTTTAGGTTTACCTACTGTGTATGGAGTAGTAAAAATGCACAAAGGAAAAATTAGAATTGAAACCAACAATAATCCTGAAAAAGGACGAACAGGAACAAAATTTATCATTAATTTACCTAAAAATCCACAATTATTTTGATTATGAATAAGCAAAATGTAAATATCTTAATAGCTGATGACGATCCCGATTACTTATTCCAGTTTTCGCTATTGCTTAGTAACGAGGGTTTTAATGTAATTCAAACAAGCAGTCAAAAAGAAGCCGAAGCCTATCTTGAAACTAATAAGCCGGATATTGCCGTATTCGATTTAATGATGGAGCAACACGACAGCGGGTTTATACTTGCTTATAAAACAAAAAAAATGTACCCCAACACTCCGGTAATTATTTGTACTGCAGTAGGCTCAGAAACAGGAATGAGTTTTGATATAGATAATAATTGGATTAAAGCTGACCTTTATCTCGAAAAAGGAAAAGCTACAAGCATTTTGGCCGAAGAAGTTAAAAATCTTTTAAATTTATGATTATGGATAAACTGAATATTTTAGTTGTTGACGATGAGCCTGGTATAAGAATGGGTGTAAAAAGGGTATTACAACAATTCGAGGTTGATTATCCCTTTATGGACGAACCTATTGGTTTCAATGTAGTAGATGTTGAAACCGGCGAAGAAGCAATTGAATTATTAAATTCCAATAATTACGATGTTGTTTTTCTTGATAATAAACTTCCAGGGATTCAAGGTATAGAAGTATTAGAATATATTAATAAAAATATGCCCGAAACACGTGTTATTATGATAACTTCTTACGCTTCGCTTGAATTAGCTGTAAAAGCAACTAAAATAGGAGCTTACGATTTTGTCCCTAAACCTTTCACTCCCGCCGAATTACGTGCATGTACCGAAAATGTTGCGAAGCAAGTCTTTCTTAAAAAAATGACTAAAAAGCTTCATAAAGAAGGAAGACATATTAGGTTTCAGTTTCTTTCATTGTTGTCTCACGAGCTTAAAAATCCGATTGGTGCAGTTGAAGGGTATCTAAAAATGATTAAAGAACGTAAAGCAGGAAATAATATCGACAGTTATGATGAAATGATAATGAGATCACTCGAAAGATTAAACAATATGAGAGATTTAATTATGGATTTACTTGATCTGAGTAAAATTTCAGGCGGAGAAAAAAACAGAGAACTAAAAGATATTGATATTTCTCAAATTGCTAAAGAAGCTATCAACGCTATGCAACCAATGGCAATTCAAAAAGATATTCAAATGTATCTTAATTGCAAAGAAAATATATTTTTGTATGGCGATACAAGGGAAATAGAAATGATATTTAATAATCTAATATCAAATGCAATAAAATATAATGAGAAAAACGGCAGAGTAGATGTGTTTATCGAAGAAACACCTAAAACAGTAAAAGTTGTTGTTGCCGACACAGGAATTGGAATATCAAAAGACGACCAACAAAAATTATTTAATGAGTTTGTAAGAATTAAAAATACTAAAACAAAAAATATTTCAGGGAGTGGTTTAGGTTTATCAATAGTAAGTCAAATTCTTGAAAATTACCATGCCGAAATTACTGTTAATAGTGAACCAAACGAAGGTTCAGAATTTATCATAGTGTTTAATAAATAAGATTAAAGTATATTTTATGTTGCCGGAAAAAACAATAGAAAGACTTAGCCAATACCGAAGGCTTTTACTTGCTAATAAACAAAAAGGAAAAGAGAATATTTTTTCACACGAAATAGCTGTACAACTTCATCTTACATCGGTACAAGTAAGACGCGATATTATGTTAATAGGATATTCAGGTACGCAACGCAAAGGGTATAATATCGATTTGCTTATCGAGAAAATAAGCTCAATACTTGACGACGAAAAGGGGTTGAATAGCATTATTATCGGAATGGGGAATCTTGGTAAAGCTATATCAACCTATTTTTATGGTAAGCGTAATAAAATTGATATAGTTGCAGCTTTTGATATAGATATAAAAAAAACGGGACGTTTAATTTCTGGCGTGTGGTGCTATCATACTTCTGATTTAGAAACTATTATAAAAGAGAAACAAATAAGTCTTGCTATTTTAGCATTAGCTCCCGAAGCAGCGCAAGATATTACCGACAGAATAATTTTTGCAGGTGTTAAAGGTATTCTTAATTTTACATCGGTTCCACTAAATGTGTTGCCAAATGTGTATTTAGAAAATTATGATATGGTTACCTCTATAGAAAAGGTCGCTTATTTTGTTAAAGAAAATCATTTGCAGAATCGATGAAAGTACATTACGGATTTGAGAGTATAAGTCAGATTAAAAAACCGGTTGTTACTACCGGTTCTTTCGATGGTGTGCATGTGGGGCATAGAGTTATTCTTAAAAGATTAAATACAATTGCTCACAAAAACAATGGTGAATCGGTGTTAATTACATTTCATCCACACCCTAGAAAAGTTTTGTTTCCTGAAAAATCGAAAGACCTTTTCCTTATCAATTCTCAAATAGAAAAAAAATATTTGTTAGAATCAGTACAAATTGATCACGTTATAATTGTGGAGTTTACTAAAGAGTTTTCCGAAATATCTTCGCAAGAGTTTGTCCAAGATTATCTTATCAAAAAGCTTAATTCTCATACAATCATTGTTGGTTTTAATCACCATTTCGGACATAACAGAATGGGAGATTATAATTATTTGTACGAATTAAGTAAAAAGATGAATTTTGCTGTCGAAGAAATTCCAATGCAAGATATCGAAAACGAAGCTGTAAGTAGTACACGTATTCGTAAAGCTATTAAAGAAGGACATATTGGTAGGGCAAATGCATATTTAGATCACCCATATTTTATTATTGGCAAAACAAAGCCTGTAAATGAAAAACACTTGACTAATAGGATTAGTACCGAAATTATAATTGATGAGGATATTAAAATGTTGCCTCCAGCGGGTAGGTATGCTGCAAAACTTATATCTAACAATTATTCCTTTAATATTATGTGCGAGATAAATAATAGAAGGGTGTTAATTTATTTAAATTGCGAATTAGATATTTTTAAGAATCAACCTGTATATTTCGAGTTGCATAAAACAATTCGCTTATTCAAAAATGATAATAATCTGTCAACTTTTGATGCAGATAAAATAGAAATTGAAGAACTAATATATTAAAATAAAATTGCCTTATGAAAATTTCGATGATTGGAACCGGTTATGTAGGACTAGTATCAGGAACATGTTTTTCCGAAATGGGTATTACAGCCACCTGTGTAGATGTTGATGTAGAAAAAATCAACGGTCTAAAGAAGAATCAGATTCCAATTTGGGAACCGGGCTTAAATGCTATGGTTAAAAGAAATGCAGAACGTAAAAGATTATTTTTTACAACTAGCTTAAAGGAAAGTCTGGTAGGAGCAGAAGCTTGTTTTATCGCTGTTGGTACACCACCCGACGAAGATGGCAGTGCCGACCTAAAATATGTTTTGGCAGTAGCCGACGAAATAGGACAGTATATTACTGATTATATGGTAATTGTAACAAAAAGCACAGTGCCAATAGGTACTGCCGAAAAAGTACGTAAAACTGTACAAGATGCACTTAATAAACGTGGTGTGAATATCCCTTTCGATGTAGCTTCAAATCCCGAATTCCTGAAAGAAGGAGATGCAATTGACGACTGTATGCACCCCGATAGAATTGTTATTGGTACCGATTCCGACAGAGCTAAACAAATTCTTGATAGACTTTACAAGCCTTTTGTGCTTAACGGACACCCTATTATTTATATGGATATACCTAGCGCCGAACTCACAAAATATACTGCCAACGCTATGTTAGCAACCAAAATTAGTTTTATGAACGATATTGCAAATCTTTGCGAAATTGTTGGAGCAGATATCAATATGGTACGTAAAGGCATAGGAAGCGATAAAAGAATAGGCCCTTATTTTATTTACGCCGGCACAGGATATGGTGGCTCATGTTTCCCAAAAGATGTACAAGCAATTATTAAAACCGCAGACGAAAATAATTATTCTCTCGAAATTCTTAAGGCTGTAGAATCTGTTAATAATAGACAGAAAGAAACTTTGTACCGCAAACTTATGAAATATTTTAATAATGATATTAAAGGGAAGAAGTTTGCTATGTGGGGACTTTCGTTTAAACCAAATACAGATGATATGCGAGAAGCTCCTGCATTAGTTCTTATCGATAAAATTACTAAAGCCGGTGCCGAAGTTGTAGCTTACGATCCGGTAGCAATCGACGAGTGCAAACGAAGAATTGGTAATAAAGTTACTTATGCAAAAACAGCTTACCAAGCAATTGATAATGCTGATGCTTTGCTTCTTGTAACCGAATGGACCGAATTCAGGGTTCTAAATTATCCTAAGTTGGAAAAACTTAAAAACAAATTAATATTTGATGGTAGAAATATATACGATCCAAATGAATTAAAATCTAATGGATACGAATATTTTAGTATTGGAAGATAAATATACCTATATGTTATGAATAAAAAGGTGGAAATTACTATTTGTTTAGGAAGCTCATGTTTTAGTCGTGGAAATAGAGATTTGGTAAGCTTCGTACAAGATTATATTGCCGAACATAAATTGCACGATAGTGTAAATTTTAAAGGAGGACACTGTTTTGGAGCTTGCAACAAAGGACCTGTAGTTATTATCAATGGACAACAATATTATTCATTGACACGACAAAAATTGGGTGAGCTGTTAAATGATTGTTTTAATATAAATAAATGAATATGGAACTGTTCCGCATAGATCAGAAAAAGTGTACATCATGTTATGCTTGCTTAAGAGCTTGCCCTGTTAAGGCAATTCAAATTAACGATAAAGATCAAGTATATATCAATCATCAACGATGTATAGCATGTGGTAATTGTTATGTTAATTGTTCTTCAGGTGCAATTTCATATATTTCTTCGATAAAACCGGTCGAGAAATTAATAAAATCAAACAGCGAAGTTATTGCTATCGTAGATCCAGCAATTGCTGCAGAATTTCCCGATATTACCGATTATCGGAATTTTGTTGGTATGATCAGAACAATTGGGTTTGCTAAAGTTTGCGAAATTTCGTTTGGGGCTGACCTGGTAGCCGAAGAATATGCCGAGTTAATTAAAAATTTTAAAGGCAAATATTACATTACATCTGCTTGCCCACCGGTAGTGGAGTATATAGAAAAATTTCAACCCGGAATTATTGATAGTTTGTTACCTGTGTGTTCACCCATGATAGCAACAGCCAAAGCAGTTCGTAAAAAGTATGGAGAAAATATTAAAATTATTGCTATAAGTCCATGTATTGCTCAGAAAAAGGAAATAAAAAGGTATCCAGGTTTGGTTGATGAACTCCTTAGCTTCGAGGAACTAAGGCAAATGTTTGATGATAAAAATATTACAGAAAACTCGGTGGAGTTTTCGGAATTTGACCCTCCACACGGTAGAACCGGCTCTCTTTACCCTCTTAGCCATGGACTGTTAGAAGCAGGAAAGATAAACACAGAAATTAATACTGATAAAATTATTACTCGCGAAGGAAATTATGAATTTCGACAAAATATAGACGATTTTGCTAAAATACCATCAATCAAGCATCACCTAAATATATTTTTTTGCAAAGGTTGCAGTATGGGCCCTTGTACATCTGCAAGTCAAAGTTACTTACAATCATATAGTTTGGTTGTGAACTTTGCATCAAAACGAATTAATAGCGTTAGTAAAGATGAACATCAAAAGGATATTAGGGAGTTTGGAGATATGCAATTAATGGCTGTTTTTTCACCTAACGATCAGCGATTACCTAATCCTCCCGAAGCAAAAGTTAAGCAAGTTCTAAATCTTTTAGGACACGAACATTGCGATAATCATTCATGCCAAAGCTGTGGTTATAAATCTTGCAGAGAGTTTGCTGTTGATGTAGCTAAGAATCTTATGAAACCCGAAATGTGTGTAACATATACTTTACGTAACCGACAAGATTATATTAAGCAGCTTACCGAAACTAATAGAGCACTTGCAAATACAAAAAAAGCTCTTGAAGTATCGGAACGTAAAATGAGAGTAGAACGCGAATCTACTAACGAAACAATGAATATGGTAGATGAGGTATTACAAAAACTGCCATCAGGGGTGGTAATTGTTGATAAAGAACTCTCAATAGTGAAAAGTAATACACGTTTTATTGATGTACTTGGTAGCGATGCAGTCGAAATTTCAGAAGTGATTCCAGGATTAGTTGGAGCCGATTTGCATACATTATTACCAAAAGATATTTATACTCTGTTCGAATATGTAATTAATGAAAATTTACCTATCGAAAATCGTGATATCAACTTTAAAGATAATTTGTTGAACCTCTCTGTTTTTCCAATAAAAAAAGCAAATATCGTTGCTGCTGTATTTCGTGATATGCACGAACCGGAAGTCCGTAGAGATGAGGTAGTTAATCGCGTAAACGAAGTAATCGAAAAAAATCTGAATATGGTGCAACAAATAGGATTCTTATTGGGCGAAGGAGCAGCAGAAACCGAAAAAATGCTAAATAGTATTATTGAATCATTTAGAAAAGATAAAAGAAATAACGAGTAAGTGGTAGGAGAAAATACATATATCGAAATTGAAGCCAGACAAATTAACCATCAGGGCGAAAGAATTTGTGGCGATGTGTTTCTGAAACGCAGAATAAAAGAAGAAAACAGAATGGTGGCTGTGCTTAGCGATGGAATGGGACACGGAGTAAAAGCTAATGTTTTGGCATCGCTTACGGCTACTATGGCAATAAATTTTATTATTGAACATAGAGACCCTGTTCGTATTGCAGAAATTATAATGAAAACATTGCCTGTATGTAAAGAACGAAAAATAGCTTATGCTACATTTACTGCAATAGATATTGACAATACTGGAAAAATACATATTCTCGAATATGATACACCCCATGCTCTCGCTTTTAGAGAAAAAAAACCTCTAAAATTAGTTTGGAAACCCCTCGAAATGAAAATCGAAAAAAATAATCCTGATGGCTTTCAGAATAAAACGCTTTGGTACACAAGTTTTTACCCACGATTACAAGACAGATTAGTCTTTTTTAGCGATGGAGTAGCTCAATCAGGTTTAGGAACCGAAAATTTCCCGTTTGGATGGGGAAACGTAAAAATTCAAAAGTATATTGAGGGATTAATAGAAAACGATATAGAGGTATCGGCTGCAAAAATCTCAGAAAAGGTGGTTAATCGTTCGGTTTTAAACGATGGATATACTGCAAAAGACGATATTAGTTGCGCCTGTATGTATTTTAGAAAACCACGAAAATTACTGCTCGTTACAGGTCCACCTTTCGATTTTAATCAGGATAAACAATTAGCAAATACTGTTGATAGTTTTGATGGTAAAAAAATTGTATGCGGCGGTACTACTATCGAAATACTTAGCCGTGAACTAAAACGTGATGTTACTGATAGCCTTGAGTTCTACGACCCCGATTTGCCCCCATTTAGCTATATGGATGGTATTGACTTAGTTACCGAAGGAATTTTAACATTAAATAAAGTTAATCGCATCCTTAAAGATTTCGATAGTAATTATATTACAGGAAAAGGTCCTGCTGATAGAATTGTAAAAATGTTGCACCAAAGCGACCAGATAAATCTTATTGTAGGTACTAAAATTAATGAGGCACACCAAGACCCTAATGTGCCGGTTGATTTAGAAATACGGAGAACTATTGCTTTAAGACTTGCAAGACTTCTCGAAGACAAATTCCTTAAAGAGGTTAAAGTTAGTTTTATTTAGATATTCGTGTTTACACGATAACTTCTTAATACTTTTTATTTGATTAAGTTTTTATCATATCCTTTAGTTTTATTATATTTGGTAATTTATAGAATATATTAGATGAAATATCTGTTTTTGTTTTTTACCTGTTCGATAATGACTGTTTGTTTATTTGCACAGTCTTTTAGAAGCATTAATCCTAACCAATTTTCTTTTTCATTAGATAATTCAGTTTTGAGAAATAAAGTTAATCCACTCTATGGTTTAGAATCTGTTGACGAAACATTTAGTTTGCAACATTCTGTTTTATTTCATTACAAACGGGTTTTAAGTGAGCAATTGGCTTTATCTGTTGGCTTTGGTTTTGGTGTTCAGGGTTTTAATTATAATGTAAAAGCAGAAAACGGTTTTAGTGGTACCGATAATTGGTGGTATTGGCAAAAAGCGAGTTATAATGGTTTTTATCAATCACAGTTATTGGCGTCTTATTATTTACCAATAAACAAGGTCGATAAGCTTAACCCGCATTATTCACCGCTTTTTATTTAAATTCAAATAAATAACTGATAGTTACATGTTTACAATGTAAAACAATAGTTATTTATATGCCTAAATCTGGGTGTTGCTTGCGATTATCTTTGTGCATCTACTGCGTTGCTAACTCATTGTAATACAAAGGTATGACTGCAAAGTTAGACGCCTTGTATCTACACAAAGCTAATCGCATGAATAATGCGGGTTAAATTTAGTCTTGGAGGAGGTTTTTTACAATTAATAAATACAGGTTCAGGAATAACATCTACTTCGGAACTTGGCGAAAATTATAGAATAAGATACGAATACCCTGCTCAATTTACCCCATTAGCCGTTGTAAATATTTCATATGTGAAATTACTTAAAAACATGGATGAAATTGAGGTAGGTGTAATTTATAATAAATCTTTTAAAGATGTTTATTCAGGATATTATCGTTTGCATAATGCAATGTCTTCGGGAAATTTGTATAGTACCGGTTCAAATGTCGGAATAGAGCTTTCATACGTGTTTACCGGCAATCGTAATCGAAGTATTATAAATAGCAAAATCAAAGATGGTACTGATATTAAGTTAGCTAAAAAGCAAGCAAGACAAGAACGCAGGTATCTCGACCCTCAGAGTTCATTTATTTCTCCAAAACTAGGAGTTGGTATTTGTATTAATAGAACAATAGACGAAGCTAATCAAATTGGTAATAGTAGGGGTATAGATTTTCTTTACGGACTTGAATACGAGCATGGAATAGGAAAGAATTATCTGCTTACGGCGGGTATTAACTTATTTGAATATTACGACATGATTCGCATTGTTTATAGCGATTTTTCAAGTGGACACAATATATTTAAGTCTTATGAGGCAAGTTTTGGAGCTGCCTATAGGTGGATAACTAATACAAATTATAATATTATAAATTTATATACCGGTGTTGTGTTAGGTTATGCAGATATTGATAAAGATTATCAATCGAGCAGCACCGGAGTTCATACTTATAATCCTTCAGGTAATTTCAATCCTGATTATATTATAGAAATTACAAGCAATAAAATGCGAAATTCTAATTTTGTATGTGCTGCATATTTAGGGGTTTCTAAAGATTTTAGGATATGCAATTCTATTTATTTTAGTCTTAATTACCGTTATCAGCAGGGGTTTAATAAAATATTGAAATCTGATATAGAATATACAACCAATCAATTAGAAAATACCCACTATGCAAGTAAAAGTATTAATGCTAGTGCACATCATATCTATATGTCGTTTAAGTTAAGATTGAGGTAAATTATTTGTAAAAAATTGTCTAATCTTAAAATAGCTTTACACTATAAAAGTAAAATGAATAAAAAAAGTGAGAATGAAATTATTTTATTCTCACTTAAATTGTTTATTTTTAATCTGTAAAACTCGTAAGGTTTTTAGGACGAATCATTTTTTTAATTCTAAAAAACCTAATTATTCCCTAATATCAAAGGTAATCCATCCTTACCTGAGCCAATAACTACTACTTTTGAATTAGTTGATTCAGAGAGCCTCACGGTAGCTTCTATCCCTCTCATTTTGAGTAGTTCGGGTGTTAAAGAACTATTAATGATGTCGTTTGCACGAGCTTCGCCTTCGGCTGCAATTCGTTTACGTTCTGCTTCCTGTTCTTCTTTGTCGAGTTTAAACTCGTAAGCCAATGCTTCTTGTTCTTGTTGTAGCTTCATTTCAATAGCCTTTTTGATATCAGGAGGTAAGTTAATAGAGCGAATTAGTACAGCTTTTGTAATAATAAAATTATCGTTGAGTTTACTTGTTGCTTCCTCAATAATTGCTTGCTCTACGGCAGCACGTTTTTTTGAATAAATCTCTTCGGCTGTAAATCTACCCATTACTTGTCTTACCGTAGATCGTACTTCAGGAATTATCAGCTGATTAGTATAATCCTCCCCAAATTGTTGATGTAGGAAAGGTAATTTTTTAAAATCAGGGTTAAAACGAACAGAAACTTCTACATTTATCGAAAGACCATTCATGTCGAGTACGTCCATAGTTTCTTCTGTTTTGCGTTCTTTAATATTATACACTATAAATTCATTCCATGGGGCAACCAAATGAAACCCTGCATCAAAAACATTTGTAGTATCTAGTCCATTAGTAAATGGTCTAAATATTATAGCTTTTTCACCAGGTTTTACAATATAAAACATTTTACTGCCAAAAATAATAAGGACAACGAATACAATCGCTCCTATAATAATTAATGATTTGTTTGTGGTTTTCATTTTTATCTTTTTTTAGTTATTACTTTATGAAATAAGTTTTTTGTAACTTTGTACAAAGTTATGAATAAATAGTCATGAAACAAATTGAAAGTTCAGAATTGATAGTAAATAGTGATGGTAGTATTTATCACTTGCATTTACGCCCCGAGCATATAGCCGAGGATATTATTTTGGTTGGTGATCCTGGTAGAGTTGCTATGGTTTCGCAGCATTTTAGTAAAATTGAGCATGAGATTCAAAATCGAGAATTTTTTACACACACAGGCTACTATAATGATAAGCGAATTACAGTAATGTCAACCGGAATTGGAACAGATAATATTGATATCGTTGTAAACGAGTTAGATGCATTAGTAAATATAGATTTAGAAAATCGGGTGTTTAAATCAGAACACAAATCACTTAACCTAGTAAGATTAGGTACATCGGGTGGTTTGCAGAAAGAAATTCCTGTAGGCAGCTTTTTATTAACAGAAACATCAATAGGTTTTGATGGACTGCTTAATTTTTATGCTAATAGAGATAAGTTTTGTAATACTGATTTTGAAGAAGATTTAAAGCAAAAAATTGCTTGGAATAAAAAACTTACATCTCCATACGTTGTTGATGGGGCAAAAAGCTTACTAAACTTGTTCGACGATAGTTTTGTGAGGGGTGTTACAATATCGGCTCCCGGTTTTTACGGACCACAGGGTAGAGTGCTGCGTTTACCTATTGTTGACAACAATATAAATGACAAAATTACTGATTATTGTTATAACGAAAGAAAGATTACTAATTACGAAATGGAGTCGTCTGCTATTTATGGATTAGGTGCTATGTTAGGACATAATGCAGCAACTGTGTGTGTTATTATTGCAAACCGTAAGGCAAAGACTTTCCTCAATGATTATAAGCCAAAGGTTTCTGAGCTTATTGTTAAAACTCTTGATTTATTAAGCTCCAAGTAGGTGTTTTAAGCATTTATATAAACTGTCTTTCCAATAAGGTATCTCGATTTTATAAACAGTTTTAATCTTTTTTTTATTCAGTACACTATAGTGTGGGCGTTTTGCACGAGATGGGTACTCATCGGTTTCTATGGGTTTAATAATACAATTAAACTTTACATATTTTATTATTTCTGTTGCAAAATCGAACCAACTGCAAACTCCTTCGTTACTAAAATGATAAATACCACTATACCATTCGTTGCTGATATAATTGTGTTCAACTATTCTGATAATTGCATGTGCTAAATCTCCTGCATAAGTGGGAGTGCCTGTTTGATCGTAAATGACATTTAAACTTTGTTTTTCTGCGGCAAGTCTTATCATGGTTTTTACAAAATTATTTCCATACTCGGAATATAACCATGATGTCCGTATAATAATACTGTTGGGATTATTACTAATAACTGTTTGCTCTCCTTCGTATTTAGTTTTTCCGTATATCCCTAACGGACTTACGGGATAGTTTTCGTTGTAAGGTGTATTTTTACTACCGTCAAAAACATAGTCAGTGCTAATATGAATGTATTTTGTGTTAAATATTCTACAAATTTCTGCTAAATATCCGGGAGCAGTCTTATTCAATAATTTAGCATTTTGTGAATCATCTTCGGCTTTGTCAACAGCAGTATAGGCAGCGCAATTAATTAAATAATCAGGATTATAAGTTTCAAAGAATTCTACAATATGTTTCTTATTGCTAATATTTAGTTCGTCTATATCTGTAAAAATCCAGTTGAAACTAATAGTTTCCTCGCTTAAAAAACGCAAACTGTTTCCTAATTGCCCATTACTGCCTGTTACTAATATTGTTGGATTATCCATTAGAAATTAAAATTATATTCAGCATCTTTAAACGAAGGGTTATGCTTATCTTTTTCTGAAATTATTGCATTTTCAGGTTTTACCATCCATTCTATATTAAGTTTAGGGTCATCATAAATTATGCCCCGTTCAGATTCTGGAGTATAAATTTCGTCGCATTTGTATTCAAAAATAGTGTTGTTTTGTAGTACTGAAAATCCATGAGCAAATCCTTTTGGGATAAAAAATTGCTTTTTGTTTTCGCCAGATAAGACAACCCCGAACCATTTCCCGAATGTGGGGCTTCCTAATCTTAAATCGAGTGCTACGTCGAAAACTTGTCCTTGTATTACTCTCACTAATTTTGCCTGAGCGTGTGGCTCAAGTTGATAATGTAAGCCTCTAATTACTCCTTTGTTTGATGCTGATTCGTTGTGTTGTACAAAATTACAGTTAATACCTATTTCTTTGTATTTAGATTCACGAAATGTTTCCATAAAATATCCTCTACTGTCTCCAAAAACATCGGGTTCTATCACTAATAGTCCCGGAATATGTATTTTTTTTATTTCCATCCTGGTATTTTTTCTAGATGTGCTACTTTATATAAATATTTTCCGTAATCACTACTACCGTATTCTTCTGCTAATTTAAGCAATTGTTCTTTCTTTATAAACTTACGTTGATATGCAATTTCTTCGATACAAGAGGCTTTTAATCCTTGTCTTTCTTCAAGGGTTTCGATAAAATTTGCAGCTTGCAAAAGACTTTTGGGTGTGCCTGTATCTAGCCATGCGAATCCTCTCCCTAATAGTTGAATTCTAAGTCTCCCTTCTGATAAGAACAAATTGTTTAAATCTGTGATTTCGTATTCTCCTCGTTTGCTTGGTTTAAGCGATTTTGCTTTTGCAATTACATCATTAGTGTAAAAATACAATCCTGTAACTGCAAAATTTGATTTTGGAATTTCGGGCTTTTCTTCAATGTTTGTAACATTCCAGTTTTCATCAAAATCGGCTACACCGTATCTTTGGGGATCGTTAACGTAATAGCCAAATACTAAAGCTCCATCTTCAAGTTTAGCTGCTTCTTGCAATATTGAACCAAAACCTCTGCCATAAAAAATATTATCTCCAAGAACCAAACAAACAGAATCATTCCCTATAAATTTTTCGCCAATAGTAAAAGCTTGTGCTAACCCATCGGGTGAGGCTTGAATTTCGTAACTTAATTTAAGACCTATCTTATTACCGTTCCCAAGTAAATTTTCATACAGATGAATGTCTTGAGGTGTACTAATTATTAATATTTCTCTTATCCCTGCCAACATTAGTGTTGATAGTGGATAAAAAATCATTGGCTTATCATATACAGGTATTATCTGTTTAGAGATACTCCTTGTGATAGGATGTAATCTTGTTCCGGCGCCACCTGCTAAAACTATTCCTTTCATATTTTAATTTTATGTTTTAAGTAATCGATTGTTTTAATTAAACCTTGCTCTAAATCTACATCCGGTACCCAGTTGTTTAAAACTTCTTGTGCATATCTAATATCTGGTTTACGTTGCACAGGATCGTCGTCGGGTAGGGCATGAAAACTTAATTTAGATTTTGAACCTGTAAGCTTAATAACCAATTCGGCTAATTCTATCATTGTAAACTCAATAGGATTGCCGATATTTACAGGACCTGTAATTCCCGAACCAGTTTTCATCATTCTAATCATTCCTTCAATTAAGTCATCCACATATTGAAAACTTCTTGTTTGTTTACCTGAACCATAAATTGTAATGTCTTTGTTTTGAAGTGCTTGTACAATAAAATTAGATACTACTCTGCCATCGTTTGGGTGCATTCGTGGTCCGTAGGTGTTAAATATTCTTACAACTTTAATGTCAACTTTGTTTTGCCGATGATAGTCGAAGAAAAGTGTTTCAGCACATCGTTTACCTTCGTCGTAGCATGACCTTACCCCGATTGGGTTTACATTGCCCCAGTAATTTTCTGTTTGCGGATGTACGGCAGGATCACCATAAACCTCACTCGTACTTGCCTGAAGTATTCTTGCCTTAATCCGTTTTGCTAAGCCAAGCATATTAATTGCACCCATTACCGAAGTTTTAATCGTTTTTATGGGATTGTATTGATAATGAATGGGGGAGGCCGGGCATGCAAGATTGTAAATCTCATCTACTTCAATAAAAAATGGCATGGTAATATCGTGGCGAATTAACTCAAAGTAAGGTTTTTGTAGTAAATGTAAAATATTTTCTTTCGAGCCGGTAAAAAAGTTATCTAAACAAATTACTTCATTTCCATCATTTAGTAATCTTTCGCATAAATGACTTCCTATAAACCCTGCTCCACCTGTTACTAATACTTTTCTCATACTTAAAATATAAGTTGTAAATTATTTTAAATTGATAAAAATACTAAGAATTGTTCACTTACCTAAATTTTTATAAAAAAATAACCTGAACATTGAGTTGCAGGTTATTTCATTTTAAGGAGATTACAAAACAATTATGATGGTAATTCGTTCTCGTTTATATTACCCGATAGTATTTTGTAAATTTCTTTTTCAAGTAATTCTCCGAAGAGTTTTAATTCCGGATTTTTGGGATAGTTTTCTGACTTTAAGCATTGATTAATCCAATATAAGCTGTCTTTTGTGTTTTTTACAGCACGCGACATATTAAAATCAAAATCTGATTTCCGCTTTGATTTTCGTGCTTGATAGAGATTTGAACTTATACCGATACCGGCTTCTAAAAGTTTTTGAGCTATTACTTTTTTCTGAGCGTCTTCAAGCTCACTCGAAAAGTCTATTACACTCATTGCGTAGTTTAGACTCATCTTTAATAATTCGGAGTTATCTGTTGTTTTCATGATTCTATATTTTTATTTATTATTACTTTGTTTAAATATAGACGAAAACTATAGTTGAATGGTTGTTAATATTTACTAAAAAAAAATAAATATTTTTTAAAATCTTGTTAAAATAGAAATATAAAATAAGGGTTTTACTAGATATGGCTAATTAGCTGTAGTATCTGAACTTACAAAAATATCTTCTAAGACAGGATAAATTGTTTTACAAATATTTTTTGCAAAAATAATATTGCCTGTTGTAATTACGTGGCATTCATCAACATATACACTCTGGTGACCTGAAAAAATATTTATTAAACTAGTATTGTATGGTTGCGGAGAAAGGCTATCGGAAATACAATGATAAATTGTGCTAAGATTTTCTTCTCTTGAATTGTTTTGTTTTTCAGAAAATCGAACAGGTTGTAAAAAGTGATGATATAGTATTCCTTTTGCTGAGCAGAAACTAAAAATATCGTCAACCCTGCGTGTATAAGTTTGAGCTATTAATTCTTTATTATTACTTAATTCTGAGTAATTGAATTTTTTATCGAAGCTCTTACGTAAAAAGAAGTCGCGAGCTCTGCAAATATTTGGAAAAATTCCCTGAAACCTTCCGAAGAGTTTTCTTTTTCTTTTCTGTTGTTGTATGTATCTAAAATCTTTCCAGTTATGTGGAGGTAATATGTCATGGGAGTGATAGTAACGGTTTATTTCATTACTAATTAAATCGTTGTATCCGTCAATTGATAAAATCATGTCGGGTTGATAATACTGTAAAGCAAGCTGAATTAATAAAAATTCTTGTTCAATTACATATGCAGGTACGCCGGCATTTAAAACTTCAATATTTTGTTTTGGAAAACTGTCGCGTAAAATTCTTTCAAGGTTTGCTGATATTGTTTCATCATGGTTTTGTCCATATGCTACACTACCGCCGCTAATCATTATGCGAAATGTGTTTTCGGGTTTTTGTTTGCTTCTTAAAATTTTAAGACCATCTTCGTTACGATTGTTGGGGTCGGGTTTAAGCATGAAATATAAATAAGGATAATCGTGTGCTTCTGCGTCAATAAGTTTACGGTCTTTAATCCTGAAAGTAATTCCTAATGCTAATTCAAGTAATATTAATGTTATTATTGCTATTAATATAAGATTAAGAGTATTGTTAAGTATTGTATATAGTTTATTTGCCATTTTAAATTTCAGATATTAATTCATTTATATTTATTGGTACTACACCAGAACGCTCACAAACTAATCCTCCGGCAAGGTTTGATATTATGGCAATTTCTCGCAAAGGCATTCCTGCAGCCATACATAATGTAAGGGTACTAATTACAGTATCACCGGCACCGGACACATCAGCAATATCACGACGTTCACCCATAATATGATAACTATTTTCAGTATCAATTGCTAACACGCCATTCTCTGATAATGTAATTAACATGTTTTTGATATTGTTGTTTTGCATGTATTTACGTGCTATATCTGTCATTTGTTGTGTGTCATTTTTATCTACTTCGCACATAATACCTTCGCAAAACTCTTTATAATTGGGTTTTAGTAAGCTTATGTTTTTGTAGTAACTGAAATTTTTCTTTTTGGGATCAACTGTAGTTATAATACCCTTTTTATTTGCATAATTTGTTATTTCTTTAATGATAACGGGTGTAATAACACCTTTGTCGTAATCTTCAAAGATTATAGCGTCAATACTTGTTTCTTTGCAGATAGAAATAATTTTTTCGATTAAGTTATTTTGTAAGTCTATAGAAATTGGATTGTCTTGTTCGTCATCAACACGTAATAAATGTTGATTATTACTTATTATACGGGTTTTTAATGTAGTTTTTCGACCAGTTGCCTGAATAATTCCTGAATTGTTAATGTTTTCTTTTTCTAATAAATCAAAAAAGGTTTTACAATTATCGTCAATGCCAATTACAGAACATAAAATAGGTTTTGCTGATAGTGCATTTATGTTAATAGCAACATTTGCTGCTCCTCCAAGTCGATCTTCTCTGTTTTTTATTGATACTACAGGGATTGGTGCTTCCGGCGAAATTCTTTCAACATCTCCTCTTAAATATGAATCAATCATTACATCACCAATTATCAAAATATGCTTTTTGTCGAAAGATTCTATTGCTTTAATAATTTCTTGAGTTTGCATAAGATTATGATATTTTTATTATGCAAAAATATAATTAATTACTTATTAATTCAGTTTTATTATCCGGCATTATTTTTTACAAGCATAATAATCTTTCGGTAAGTGGTAATGAGATAATGTTTTAAGGATAAAATAATTATTATAGAATGTCCTATTATAGTTATTTATGTGCAAGCTTAAAAAGGGTATATAACCCGCATTATTCATACGATTAGCTTTGTGTAGCTGGTAGGCGTCGAAACTTGCAGATATATCCTTATATTTCAAGAGTTTTGCAACGAAGCAGATG
>Ga0334900_1000346_pt1 | contig 72533 bp, 60 predicted proteins | sample GraSluR3_MG_2_FD_207231 | JGI IMG/M metagenome (GOLD analysis project Ga0334900, IMG submission 207231) | Sludge microbial communities from methane-producing bioreactor in Wageningen University, Netherlands - Granular Sludge_31_08-R3 | ecosystem: Engineered > Bioreactor > Anaerobic >... | reverse complement strand
GGATTTGTGACAGGCTGCTGCACCTGCGGCAAATCAGGAAGGGGGGTTGTGATTAAGGGTTGGGATTTGTGACGAACGGCGTGGCGGTGCCCGTGTTTAACGGGAGAAAGGCCCGCCGCTTTCCAGGGCCTCAAGCTTTTGTTCAAAGGCCCGGGCGTTTTGCCTCGAGACGGGAATGTCCTTGTTTACCCCCCGGATCCGGAGACGGTGCCCTGCCATATTGCCTTGTCGGGATTCTATCTTGGCCAGATTCACGATGAAGGCACGGTGGGTTCGGAAGAATACGGGATGGCGGGACAATTGCTTTTCAATATTGCTGATGGAGTTCCGAATCATTTTCCGCAGAACGCCCTCTCCATCCGACAAATAAAAAACGGTGTAGTTGCCATCGGCCTCCGCATACAGGAGCTGGCCCGGGAAAAAGCCCAGTTTTTCCTTTTTGAGTCTTGAATTGATGTGGATCCGCTCCTCTCCCGGATGTGCCGACGGATCGCCGGGATGCAGGGTGTGGGCCCGGAAGCCCCCGGGCCGGGACAGCACATTGAGGTTGGCGGCGGTGAACAAAAACAGGGGCAGGAAACCGGCAAGAAAAGCCTTCAGAACGGAGTCCATCAGGGTGGGCAGGTTCCAGCGTTCTGCCGGGGGCTCAATCAGGAAGGCCGCAAAGTAAACAACCAGCCCCAGGCAAAGCAGCAAGAGGGTGTTGAACGCCAACTCCCTGCCCAGGGTCCACCCGTCCCTGTCGGCAAAGCAGGGGATCCTCCTCAGCAGGATGACCAGCGCAAAAGTGGCCGCTCCCATGACCAGGGTATAGGCGGCCATGGTCTGTGCATAGCCCATTCCCTGGCTGGGATGCAAACCGGGGGGGTGGTAGAGGATGGCAAACAGAAAACTGAACAGGGCGAGCAGCAGGGCCCCCGGCAGCGGTTGCCTGGCCACAAAATTCTGCGGATAGCTGCTGTGCAGCTGACGAAGTACCCTGGATAGCATGGCCGGACCCTTTTTTAAAACCGCACCTAAAATAATGAAAAAATGGGCAGCATGCGACAGGTTTCTGGCCGGGCGGGCATCGGTCCCCGGTTTATCCTGCAGGAAGCCCTGCTGCTGTTGGGTGAAGTCGCCTGAGGGCGGTGTTTTTGTTTAATATCACCGACATTCAGGATGAACATTTGAGGGCGGGCCTTGTTATGCATTCGTTCAATCAATCTTTTTGCAAAACAAACATATTCTTATGGAACCCATGATTAAGTGGCAGATAGATCCGTCACACAGTGAAATCCTTTTCAAGGTAAAGCATCTGATGATCACCAATGTGAAAGGAGAATTCCGCACATTCGACGCCGAAGTGACCACCCGGGGCAGTGATTTTGACAGCGCGCAAATCCGCCTGGAGATTGATTCCGCTTCGGTTTTTACCAACAACGAAGACCGGGACAAGCACCTGAAAAGTGCCGACTTTTTTGATGTGGAGAAGCATCCGTCCATCCGTTTTGAGGGAAGCGGCTTGAAAAAGCTGGACGATGGATCCTACCGCCTGACGGGCAACCTGACCATCAAGGGGGTTTCCCGTGAGGTGTCCCTGGACGTGGAATTCGGGGGCATGATGAAGGATCCCTGGGGCAATGAAAAGGCCGGTTTCTCCCTTTCCGGAAAGATCAACCGCAAGGACTGGGGCTTGAACTGGAACGCGGCGCTCGAAGCCGGCGGGGTGCTTGTGGGGGAGGAAGTCTCACTCATGGCGGAAGTGCAGTTTGCACGAAAGCAATAAACTTGTAAAACCACAAGATTCCTTATCTTTAAAGCCCCGCGGCAGTTTCCTGGCACGGGGCTTCATTTTGATTCCGGTGGAAGGCCTCTGAAAATAACGCATAGGAGATAACGGTCCATGGAAACATTTCTGAACGATATCCGGGAAGAAATCCTGCAGTACTATGACGCCCTGGTTGTGTTTACTCCGCGACTGCTGCTGGCCGTTATGGTGCTTCTGCTCACCTGGTTGCTGGCCCGTCAGTTGCGCCGGTCGGCGGGCAGCCGGCTTAAAAAACGAATGCAGGATCCCCTGCTGGCCGACTTTCTGGCCACCATGGTCCGCTCCATGATCCTGATTTTTGGGTTCGTGGCCGTGTTTCGGATTCTGGGGTTTTCCGGCATCACGGCCGGCATCCTTGCCGGGGCCGGCATCACGGCCTTTGTGATCGGATTTGCCCTGCGCGACATCGGGGAGAATTTTCTGGCAGGCATTCTGATGGCTTTTAAACGGCCCTTCCGCGTGGGTGACTTCGTAGAGACCACGGGCATCCGGGGCCGGGTGGTGGCGCTCAGCATCCGGGACACCCAGCTCAAGACCCCGGACGGCAAGGATGTATACATCCCCAACGCCAGCATCATCAAGAACCCACTGACGAATTTCACCATTGACGGTTACCTGCGGTTTGACCTGGTCGTGGCCTTGCCGGCAGGTGCCGATTATGCCGACCGGCTTGAGCGCATACGCGGGGCTGTGGCCGGGGTGGAGGGCATCATCCGGCGCCGCCGCCCGCCCGAGGTGGTCCTGAGCGGGGTGGGGCCGGGCAGGGTGGATGTGACCATCTGTTACTGGATCGATACGTTCAAGATACGGGATACTGCCGAAGGGATCCGTTCGGAGGTCATACGGGCCGTACAACAGGTGCTTGAAGAGCCGGCGCGGGAAGTTTAGGTCAGCACCTCGAATTTTTTCATCTTTCCTTGCAGGGCCTTGCAGATGGTGTCCAGCTGGCTGCTCTCCTGCAGGTTGAAAGTCAGCGTTACCAGTACATATCCCACAGGCACCGTGGTGATGGAGCGCTCGTGGGAAATCTCGTTGATGTTGGCCCGCAACTTTTCCAGGATGCTGATGATGGCCTTGAGTTCCCCGGCCACATCCGGGATCAGCACGGCGATGCGTGCCCTCAGGCCCTCTTCCATCATCCCTTTCTCCAGGATCTGCTCCAGAAGACCCATGTTGATGTTTCCCCCGCTGATGATGGGCACGACATTCCTTCCCGAAAAATCCATCTTTTTCTGCAGCACGGCCGCCAGGGCGGCCACCCCGGAGGGTTCGGCCAGCAGTTTGGCCCGTTGAAGCATCAGGTAGGCTGCATGTGCGATCTCGGCATCCTCCACCACCAGGATCTCGTCCACGTATTTGCGGGTGGCTTCAAAGGTCAGCTCCCCGGGCGTTTTCACGGCGATGCCGTCGGCGATGGTCTGCATATTGGTCAGTTTCTGCGGTTTTCCACTCTGCAGGGATTGCTTCATGGACTGCGCCCCGGCGGCTTCCACCCCGATGATCCGGATGTCGGGATTCATTTCCTTGAGGGCGATGGCGATGCCCGCGATCATGCCCCCGCCCCCGACCGGTACGAGCACGTCCTGGATGGAGTCCATGGCCTGGAACAGTTCCAGCCCGATCGTTCCCTGTCCGGCGATGATGTGCGGGTCGTCGAAGGCATGGACGAGCACCCCCCCGGACTGCTGTGCGAAGGCCCTGGCCGCCGTCATCGCGTCATCGAAAGTGTCTCCCTCCAGGATCACCCGGGCCCCGTAAGCCCGGGTGGCAATGACCTTCAGGGGCGGGGTGAACACAGGCATGAACACCGTGGCGCCGACCTTCAGCATTTTCGCGGCGAATGCCACCCCCTGCGCATGGTTGCCTGCCGAGGCGCAAACGACCCCTTTTTGTCTTTCGTCAGCTTCCAGGCAGCTGATCTTGTTATAGGCCCCCCTGACCTTGAAGGAGCCGGTTGACTGCATGTTCTCCAGCTTCATGAACACATGGGCCCCGGACATGGCCGAGAAGGACTTGGAGTGCTCCAGGGGGGTGACCTTCACGATCCCCTTCAGCCGCAACTGTGCCTTGATGATGTCGGAATAATCGGGTAGTCTTGCCATGGGAATTTTTGTTGGATATGCCTGAGAACCGGACAGGCTGCAAAGATAACAAGAATGGCCGAGCTGCAGGGCGGGTCAGTCTTCCGGAACCGGCCGGTGCAACTCCCCCCGCCTGAAGGAGAACCAGATGCCCAGGCTGCAAAGAAGGGCAAAGCAGGTGAAACTCCACCGCAGGGCCCGCATGAACAGGGGGGTCGGGACCAGCTCCATGGCCTGTCCGCCGAACAGGCCCGCAAAAAACAAGGTTGCCACGGTCATGCTCACGATTTGTCCCACCACCCTCATGGTGGCGGCCGAGCCCGAGGCCTGCCCCAGTTGTCCCGGCAGTACCGAGCCCATGATGGTATTCATGTTGGGGGAGGAGAACAGGGCAAACCCCAGGCCGACCCAGACCAGCATGGCAATCAGGACCCAGGAAGGGGTCGATTCGGATAGCCCGGTCATGGCGGCCAGTCCCGCCGTGCACATCCCCATTCCCGCCGTGGCCAGGTAGCGGGGCTGGATGCGGTCGGACAGCCTGCCGGCCAGGGGGGAGAACAGGGCCATCATAAGGGGCTGGGCCAGAAGGATCGCTCCGGCATCCCGGGGGGGCATCCCCTGAACCTTCTGAAGGTAGAGGCTCAGCAAAAACACGATTGCGAAGGTGGCGCTGTAGTTGATGAGGGCGGCCAGGTTGGAGAAGGCAAACAGCCGGTTTTTGGCAAACAGCGCGGTATCCACGATGGGGGCCTCAGAACGCTGCTGAACCCGCCAGAACCATACGAGGGTGGCCAGGCCTGCCGCCATCAGCAGCCATCCCCTGGCGGAAGGGATGGAGGAGGATCCGTATACCAGGGCGAACAATCCCAGCATGTATAGCAGCACGCCCTTCATCCCGGCCCTGCCGGGGCCGGATCCACTGCCTGGGGTATCCCGTCCCAACCAGCGGAATGCCAGGATGGCCGTCATCAGGCCAAGCAGGGCGGCTAAATAAAAGAGGGTGCGCCAGCCCAGGTACTGGGTGATCATCCCCCCGGCAAAGGGGCCGGTGGCCAGGCCCAGGTAGACTGCCGAAACGGATATGCCCAGAACCCGCCCCCTTTGGGCCGGCGGAAAGCCTGAGACCAGGATGGCCGGTCCCGTGGTGCTGGTGCAGGCGGCCCCCACTCCCTGCAGGAACCGGAACAGGATGAGGACGGCGCCGCTGCCTGCCAGTCCGCTGCCCAGCGAAGCCAGTGTAAACACGACCAGCCCCGCCCGGAAAAGCCGGCGGATGCCGGAGCGGTCTCCCCACCTCCCCGCCGGAAGCAGAAACATGGCCGTGGCCAGCAGAAAGGAGGTCACCACCCAGCTGAGCTTTACGGCATCCAGGGCAAAATCCTGCCCCATGGCAGGCAGGGCAATGTTGACGGAGGAAATCAAAAAGGTCCCCATGAAGGAGGTGATGGCCACCACCCAAAGCACGCTGCGTTGTTGTCTGGCTTGCTTCACCGCTCCTGTGTTTTTGTTGCCTCCCGGGATGCCCTACAGCAGCCAGGCCGCAGCCAGGCCGAACAACAGTCCGTAGAGGACCGCCTCCATCTGGATGGTCCAGAATACGCGCCGTTTCACAAACTGCGGCCGCATGTAAATGAGTCCCTCTATGGTATTGGAAAAGGGGATGGCGCTGCAGAAATCGGCATACACAAACATCAGTCCCCCGAAAAACAAAGCCTTTATGCCGAAGCCCAGCTCACCGATCGTTCCCAGAACCGGGTAGAGCACCACCGACATCAACACGGCCCGGACAAACTGTCCGGGGATGATCCTGCGGTTCACATACAGGGCTTCGGCCGGGTCGGCCATGTTCCTCAGGAAGGACTCGTACAGCTGGTCCCGTCCTCCGTAAAGCTTTTTGGAGAACTGGTAATTGATAAAGCCGGCGATGTAATAGGTGATGGTGTGAATCACGAAGAAAAGCAGGCTGAATTTGACGTATTCCATGGCATTTTTTATTTTGGTTGGACAATTTATCGGGTGCTTCTTGTTATCCAGTCCCGGAGCCGGGGATAATAACCCGGGGGAATGCTGTGGCCGGTATTCTCCATTTCCACGTATTCCACGTACACCCTCTCTTTCCTTGCCTGGCGGAAAATGGGTTCCAATAACAGGCCTTCCTGGTCGCCCTGCATCAGCAGCAAATCCTTGCGCCTGAGCAAGGCGGTGTTTCTCAGGCCCTGCCCGCCTCCGATCAGCAAAAAGTTGTCAAAGTATTCGAGCAGTTTGTCCCCTTTCGTGTTCAGCAGCACCGCAATGGTGTGTGCGCCATTGGAAAAGCCACCCAGGACCGATGTCTCCGGTCGGATGCCGGGCACGATGGCACGGACGCTGTCGAGGACGGGGCCGACATTCCGCCAGATGGCTTCTGCATCCGCTTCCCGGACGATCCAGCGGGACACCCTGTTGGAGCCATCCTCCCTTAATGGTTCAACCTCTTCCTTAAATAGGGGCAGGTTCAGCAGGACGGCCTCCCGGCCGAACATCCAGGACAGTTCTTCGGCCGCCCGTCCGTCTCCCCCGTAGCCTCCCCTCAGAAAGCAGACCAGGGGGTAGGACCTGTCGGCCCGGAATCCTGGGGGCAGGTACAATGTGGCCAGGGTGGAATCGCCCTCCCCGGTGATCCGGTTGTGCAGGGTGGCATCGGCCTGTCCGAAATACAGGGTGAGAATCCGTGCCTCCTGTCCGCCGGCCTTCAGCAGGGGCAGCAGCAGGAGCATGGCAATCAACAATCCTTTGGTGGTGTTTCTCATGTCTGTTATCATGGCTTTCATTGTGTCTCAGTCATAGAATGTGTCCCGGAAGGCCCCCGTGGTTTCCCGGCGCCTGACAAAGCGCTTCCAGGCGCCGTGCAAAAAGCCCGATCCGTATCCGAGCAGCTGGCAATAGCTGGTCATGACCGCCAGCACGCCGGTTGAAAAGTTTTGGCAGCGCCTCGTGGCATCTGCAAGTAAGAGCAGCCAGTGCAGCAACAAGGGCATCAAAAACCAGCCTGAAAGCCACACGGAGCAAAGGACCAGCAAAGGAAGGCCGGCAACCAGCAGGGCGGGAGCCAGGTGTACGGCCCGGAGGGAGCGGGGGTGCCTGCGGTGCAATTCAATGCGCGCCATGCCCGAGTTGTACACTTGTTTGAAGAACTGTCTCAGGTTTGTCCGCCGTTTATGGTAGACGAAGGCTTCCGGGATCAGGCGCGTGGAGAAGCCTTCCTTCATGATCCGGATGCTCATGTCGATGTCTTCGCCGAATCGCATGCCGGAGAAGCCTCCGGTACGCCGGAAAACCTCCCGCGAATACCCCATGTTGAAACTTCTGGGGTGGAAGGTTTCCACCGATTTGCGTCCGCCCCGTATCCCTCCGGTGGTCAGAAATGACGTCATCGAGTAGCTGATGGCTTTCTGAAGGGGGGAAAACCCTTCGTGCGCCCTGTCGGGGCCGCCGAATGCGTCGGTGGGTTTCTCCGCCAGTTCCCTGACAACCGTCTCGAAATAGGCCGGGGGCAGCAGGCAGTCGGAGTCTAGAAAAATTCCGTACCGGCCTGCGGCCCTTTCAAATCCGTAATTCCGGCTCAGACCCGGCCCGGAATTGGTTTTGAAGAAATACCGGATGTGCAGCCGGTCCCGGAATGCTTCCGCCACTTCTTTGCATGGCTCCCGGGACCCGTCCTCCACGATGACCACTTCAAAATCCTTCCTGGTCTGTCCCGCCATGCTATTGAGGAGCTCCTGCATCTCCCCCGGGCGGTTAAATACCGGAATGATGAACGAATAGTCCGGGGGGGAGGCGTCCTTCTGCTGGTCTCTGTTGCGGTTCATTGCCGTTGTTTTTTCATCTGGTGCCGGGACTCCATATACAACCCCAGTTTAAAAAAGCCGAAAAGGGACATGGAAGCCAGGCCCGCGGACAGCAGACGGGCAAGGGGGGGCTTTAGCAGGAAGAAGATGCCGCGTATCGCGGGGGAGGCCCAGCCGATGCGCCGGGCCAGCCGCAGCAGGGCAATGCCTTCGGTTAGTTCCCTTTGATTGTCCGTCAGCCTGGTGATATGGATCAGGTTAAGCACCCCCTGCTGCGTTTTTTCAAGGAATTCCCTGTTGGTTTCCAGGCCGTCGTTCAGCACCGGGTTGTTGGTATGCATTACCGGGATGTTGTGCCGTCCCAGCATGAACCCAAAGAGGGTGTCTTCGTGCCCGTAGCCGGTGAGCCGTTCATCGAATGGGATCCTTTCCAGGACGGAGCGGTGGACCATGAAGTTGTTCGACAGGAAGGAGCGGTGGGGATGCCTCCGGCGCGTTTCCGCCGGCTGGCTTTCCCTGCGGACCCCATATTCCCAGCGCAGCCGCTTTTCCCTTGGGGGCCGTTCCGCGGGATAGATCCTGCCCCCGCATACCACCGGATAGGACTGGCTGGCCATTTCCAGGTAATCCTTCAGGAAGTCGCGGCTGACAAGCAGGGAGTCACAGTCCAGGAACAGCAGGTAGGGACACTGGGTGTGGAACAGAAACAGGTTGCGTATGCGCGACCTGCCGATGTTTTCCGTAAGTTCCACGTAACGTGCTTCCCGGCATGCTTCCCGGTTTGCCTCCCTGAAACGGTCCTCCGAACCATCGTCAATGACCACCAGCTCCAGCCCCCTGTCGAGCCGGGCGATCTGCCTCCGGAGCTCCCCTGCCAGGGGGGCGATGGGATGGTTGTATACGGGGATGCAGACAGCGATCATGGTGTTGCACGGGCTTGGGTGGGGATTGGGGCTGTATCCGACGGCAGGAGCGGAAACTGTCTTATGCAAATTAAAACATACTCTTCGACATGCAGGCCATACAGGTTGGTCTTTTTTTCCCGGAAGGCCCGAACTTCCACCCTGAATCCGCAGGATTCCAGCCGTTTCTTCAGCCCGCTGACCGAATACACCCGCACATGGTCTTCCTGTCCGAACAGCCTTTTCCTTTCCAGGGGGGTCTTTACCCGGGCATCCTCCAGGATGTCCCCTTCCCGGAACGGGGTCTGCAGGATGCAATGACCGCCGGGCGCAAGGACGCGCAGCAGCTCCTTCATGGCCTGCAGGTCCTGCTCGACATGCTCGAGCACGTGGTAGCAAAGGATCAGGTCTGCAGACTGCTCAGGCAGGGGCAGGCGGGTGATGTCCCAGGCATGGGCGGCGTGAAAGTCTCCCGACAGATCGGAACTCTGGTAGTGGATGCCCGGTGTTTTCACGAGTGCCCGGTACAATGGCCGGGAAGGGGAGAAGTCAAGCACCCGGGCCCCTTCCTGCAGGAAGTCCTGCTGCAGCATCATCCACAGCCTCCTGTCCCTGGCAAGGCTGCCGCAGAAAGGGCACAGCCCGTCCTCTCCGGGACCGATGAAACGCCGCAGTGTTTTCCCACAGAGGTTGCAGCGATAGCGGCTTCCCAGGTAGAACAGGTAGATGAAAGCCCGCATCCCCCGCTCCCAGCGCACCAGCACCCGCCTGGGGAGTACGGTCATGGCCATGGATTTCAGGGTGTGGTACATGGGCGTGTAAGGCTGATCCGGGAGGAATTCCCCGGCAATGATCCCCTGCCGCCTCCCTGCCTGCCGGTACCTGCCGGCAGGCCCTCAGGAAGCCCTTGCTGGAAACAACAAATTTATGGGTTTTTTGGCGCCTTCCGACCTTGCTGCCGGGTTTTCATCCCTCCTTTTCAGTCCTTGCGTATTTTTACGTCCCCGTTGACGTTGCGGATGCGGATGTGCTGACCGTCGGACTGCCCGGCTGATTCTCCCCGGATGTATTTCCTCGGAGAGCCCTGGCTGTAGTCCCAGTCATCGGTATGCCTCAAATCCAGTGGAAAGTCGCTCACGATGAGGAACCCTTCCTTGTTGATGGTGTAGGCCAGTTGCACATCGATGGCCGGTTGCAGGTTGGGGGGAAGGACCAGTTCGACATTCCCTGTACCCGTGCTGAGGTCCATATCCAGTGCCTCAAGGGGGCCGGTTCGTTCAATGGAGACAAAAATATCCCCTTTGCCGGTGCTGGCCGAAAAACCGCCTCTCAGGCCGGCGGCCGTGACATCGCCCCGGCCGGTCCTGACACCCCCGTATATGCGGACATTCTGCAGGCTGGCATTCCCGCCTCCGGTGTTAAAGCCCCCGTCAATGTCGCTGTCGGCAATGATAATCTCTCCCCCGCCGGTATTGATGCTGGCCTCCAGCAGGCATTGGCTGATGCGGATGGTTCCCCCGCCGGAGTTGAACCGGACCTCTCCCTGCATCTGAGAGAGGGTCAGGGCCCCGCCCCCGGTGCTTCCCTGCAGGCGGCCGTGGAGTCCGGTGGCGCTGACCTCGCCCCCGGCAGAAGTCAGCTGGATGTTAAAATTTTTGGGGACGGTGACTTCCAGGTGGATGGACGTCGATGTGGTGGCGGGGCGGCCACCCGTGCGAATGGCCGAGCGGAGCTCGGCCCCGGCAGGGGTGCCCCTCAGGGAGAGGTCACACTCCCCTCCCTGGCACTTGAATACCTGTCCATGGACGGCCACGGCGGGTTCATCCCAGGTTCTGATGTGGACCGATGCCCCGCTGTGCAGGTGCATGGTCAGGGTCTGGGCCTCCCGGACCGGGACCTGGTTTTGATAGGTTTGCTGCCCCAGGGTGTTCAGGCAAAAGCAGCAGGCGGTCATCAGCAGTACGATTGTTTTCATGGCTGGTTGGGTTTGATGAAATGTCGCCGGGGACAGAACCCGGGCATTCAATTCTCTATCAAATCGCATGCAATCATTTTTACAGACCTGAATACCAGCAATTTTGTGAATTATTCCATGTCCGTGTCCCTGGTTTTTCCAGGGCATGGTTGTACGTCTGCGGACATCCCGTGTGCCAAAAAAGGACATGTCACGGCAGGATCGCCGGGCATGACCGGCAGGGTCTGCCGGTTCAGGTAATGGACCACTGCAATGAAACGGGCAATTTCCGTATCTTTGCAAACAAATCTCGTCGCATGGGAAAAGGGAGGGAGTCCAAGCCGCATATCGGCATCTTCGGCCGCCGCAACAACGGCAAGAGTTCGTTCATCAATGCCCTGTCCGGACAGGATATCGCCATTGTTTCGGATACGCCGGGAACCACCACAGACCCGGTTCGCAAGTCGATGGAAATTCCCGGGATCGGTCCGGCCATTCTCGTGGATACCGCCGGCATCGATGACAGCGGGGAGCTGGGGACGAAACGTATTGGCCGGACACTGTCTGCCTTGAAAACGGTGGATCTGGCCATTCTGCTTTTAACGGCGAACAGGTTTGCAGACGAGGAAAAAGGGCTGGTGGAGGCCTTCCGGGAGCAGGATGTCCCTTTCGTGGTGATACACAACAAGTCCGACCTGCAGCCCCTGGATCCCTCATTGAAAAAAATGCTGTCGGATCAGTATGGGGCGGAGGCCGCCGATTTCTGCGCAACCCATCCGACGAATGTGGAAGAGATCATTGCCCTGTTGCAGCGCACCATGCCTGAAACGGCTTTCCGGGCCACAAGCCTGCTGGGGGACCTGCTGTCATACGGAGACCTGGTGCTTCTCATTACGCCCATCGATACGGAGGCTCCCGAGGGACGGCTCATCCTGCCCCAGGTACAGGCCATACGAGATATCCTGGATAACGACTGCATCGCCGTGGTGGCCAAGGAAAGGGAGGTGGATGCCCTCCTCCGGCAGCTCCGGCCCCGTCCCAGCCTGGCCGTTACGGACAGCCAGGTGTTTCTCCGGGCCGATGCCTCCGTTCCGAAGGATGTTCCGCTGACCAGCTTCAGCATCATGCTGGCACGCCACAAAGGCGATTTTGAAAATTACCTGAAAGGGACCCCGAAAATTGCTGAACTAAAAGATGGCGACCGTGTTTTATTGTTGGAGTCCTGCACCCATCATGTGGCCTGTGATGACATCGGCCGGGTCAAGATTCCCCGCTGGATGAGCAGCCATACCGGGAAGAAACTGGCGTTTGACGTGGTGGCAGGCCTTTCTGAGCTGCCGCGCCCGGTGACCGATTACGCCCTGGTCGTTCAGTGCGGGGGATGCATGATCACGCGCAAACAAATCATCAACCGGCTGAAACCGGCCGTGAAGGCAGGGGTGCCAGTCACCAACTACGGGATGGCCATTGCCTGGATGCACGGGATTTACCACCGCGCCGTGGCGCCCTTCACCAAATCCGGGGATGCGGGTGATTACCTGTAACCCGCCAAGGAGTCAACAGCCCATGGAGGACAAGATCAAACACATACTCGGGAAAGAAAACTTCAGCAAGCAGGACCTGGTGGTCCTGCTGGAGGCGGAAGGGGAAGGGCGCAGGCTCCTGTTTGAGAAATCGGCTGCCGTCAAGGAACAACACGTCGGGAACAAGGTGTATTACCGCGGACTGGTCGAGTTTTCCAATCTTTGCGGCAAGAATTGCTATTACTGCGGGATCCGGGCGGGAAACAAATCCGCCCACCGCTATGAGGCCACCGAAGAGGAGGTCATGGAAGCCGCTGCCTATGCCTGGAGGAACCGTTTCGGAAGCATGGTGATCCAGGCCGGGGAGCGCAGCGGGGCAAGGTTCGTGGACCGCATCGAAAGACTGGTCAGGCAGATCAAAAAGATGAGCGGGGGGGAGCTTGGCATTACCCTTTCCCTGGGCGAACAAAGCGAGGAGACCTACCGGCGTTGGTTTGATGCCGGTGCCCACCGCTACCTGCTGCGCATTGAAGTGTCGAACCCCGCACTGTACCCGACATTCCATCCCGCCAACAAGACCCACGATTACCACGCCAGGCTGGAATGCCTGCACCTATTGCGCAAGGTGGGTTACCAGGTGGGCTCGGGAGTGATGATCGGCCTGCCTTTCCAGACCGTGGAAGACCTGGCCGACGACCTGCTGTTTTTTCGAAAACATGACATCGACATGGTGGGCATGGGCCCCTACATCGAACATGTACACACCCCGCTTTACCGGCACCGGGACCGCCTGCTCCCGAAAATGGAGCGCTTTTACCTGAGTCTGAAAATGGTGGCTGTTCTGCGCATCCTGATGAAAGACATCAACATTGCCGCCACCACGGCCATGCAGGCCATCGACCCGCTGGGTCGCGAAAAGGCCGTCAAGGTGGGTGCCAACATCATCATGCCCAACCTGACCCCCACCAAGTATCGTGAGGATTATCTCCTGTATGAGGACAAACCCTGCACGGATGAAGATGCTGAAGAATGCAAGCGCTGCCTGGAGGCACGCATCCACATGGCCGGGGCGGAGGTTGGCTACGGAGAGTGGGGCGATTCAAAACACTTTCAGAATCGCCAGCCGGAGGATGTGGACCCGCCAGGCAGTCCCCCGGAGGCAGCCCCCCGCGGCCACCCGGAATCTGCAAACCCATCCGACAAAAACCCCAACACCCACTAGCCAATAGCCACCAGCCAATAACCAATAACCAAAAGCCAATAACCAACCCCAACTTCCCCCGTCATGGCACAAAAAAAAGACCCCAAAAGACCCGATACCGAAGTGCTGGACATTGCACAAGGCGTGAAATGGATCGGCATCCTTGATTACGACATCGTGACCTTCGACGTGGTCATGGAAACGGTGTACGGCACCACCTACAACTCCTACTTTGTAGAAGGGAAGGACAAAAAAGCCGTCATCGAGACCTCCAAGGCGGCGTTTTGGGATACCTACCTGGACAAGCTCCGCAGGGTCACGGATCCGGCGGAGCTCGATTACATCATCCTGAATCACACGGAGCCGGATCACAGCGGAAACCTCGGGCGCCTGCTGGAGCTGGCACCTGAAGCCACTGTGGTGGGCAGCCGCCTGGCCTTGCAGTACCTGAAGGATTTTCTGGGCCGGGATTTCAAACACCGGATCGCCAGGGACGGGGACACCCTGGACCTGGGAGGCAGGACATTGCGCTTTGTTTCGGCCCCCAACCTGCACTGGCCCGACAGCATGTATACCTACCTGGAGGAGGACAAGCTGCTATTTACCTGCGATTCTTTCGGCTGCCATTACTGCCATCACAAAATGTTCGATGACCAGGTAGGTGATTTCAGTGAGGCCTTCAAATATTATTTTGATGTCATCCTCAAGCCCTTCAGCAAGTTCATGATCAAGGCCATTGAAAAGATACGCCCCCTGGAGATCAGGGGGGTGCTTCCCGGCCACGGTCCCTTGCTCCTGAACGGCTGGCGCAAATGGGTGGACCTGTCGGAGGCGTATGCCCGGGAAGCCCTTCAGACCCCACAGGAAGATCATGTCTTCATCCCTTACGTGTCCGCTTACCACAATACCGGGCAGATGGCCGGGGCCATCGCAGAGGGAATCAAAAGCACCGGGGATTTCACGGTGGAGGTCTGTGATGTCGAAACCATGCCGCTTGGCGACCTTGACGAACGGGTTGCCAGGAGCCAGGCCGTCATCGTGGGTTGCCCGACCATCAACCAGAATATCCTGCTCCCCATCTACCGCTTGTTCGCCGTAATCAGTCCGATCCGGGACCGCGGCAAGATTGGCGGCGCATTCGGGTCTTATGGCTGGAGCGGGGAGGCGGGAAGGCTGATTACCGGCAACCTGGCCAATTTGAAGCTGCAGGTGCAGGGGGAGGGGGTGTTCATCAAGTTCTCCCCCCATGAGGACGAATTCAGGCAGTGCTACGAATACGGCCAATCCATAGGGGAGGCACTCCGGATACAAAAAAAATGAGGTGATGGGCGTAAGAAAGGAGGCCGGCAACAGCCAGGTCCGACAGAGGGGATTTTTGCTGCCAGCCCTGGCCGGGCTGGTGATGCTGCTGACATCCTCCTGTGCCGCGGAGCGCCGGCTGGCGGCCGAATTCGTCGTCAGGGAAGACAACATCCATGTGCTGTTGCTGCCCCCTCCCGGCCTGATCAAGACATTCCGGCCCGGAGCGGATGCAGCCGGGGAGGAACTGGCAGGCGGTGAAGAGCGGGCGGGCCGTCCGGAGACCACAGGGGAAGGTCCGGACCTGGCCGTCGCTCCCCGGTTTCTGGAAGGGCTTAACGATTCGGCTTTTGTGGATTACTACCTGCGGTCCCTGAAGTATCATCTGGAAAACCTGCAGATACGTGTGTACGGAGAGGAAGACCTGGATCACTTCCTGCAGCGTGACGGGAATGCGTACATATTTTCCATGGCACAGGTGGAGTTGCTGGAGTTTCCGGATGATTTCACCGACCTGGCAGCCATTGACACGGTCGTTTACCGGGTGGACCTTCCCCGGACCAACCTGGAGCTTAGTTCCTGGTTCGAATTCAGCCCGGTCAACGACCAGCAGCGGCCCATGGAGGTCCTTTACAGCATGCAGAGCACGAGCGATTTTTTTGAAGGGCGGTTTGTCTATTCCCCCGTGAGTGGCCAGGTAACTTACAGGAAGACATCCTTTCTTCTGGAGACTGCGGATGTGTATGACCTGGCCTATTTTGCCGGGGAAAAGAATGCAGCTTACCTTTTCGACTACCTGATGAACCGCCATGTCCGGAGCCAGCTGCGTCCGGGCAAAAAACCGCCGCCCTATCTCCAGTATGATGTCCGGGAGCACGCCATCCGGCGTGCCTACAACGACCGCTTCATCGTCATCAGCCCGGAGCAGGAGGAGTCGTCCGGTTCCCGGGAATAGGCTGCCGGATTGGTCCCCTGACGGAGATGGTCCGCCGGGGATCCCCTTGCCGGGAACGATCCTCCGGGAGTCCCCCTGCCGCTGGTTTATTCGTTGTAACGGGTGAACGGACTGATCGACTGGGCGGCAAATTCCCCTCTCAGGTATTTTAAGTACCCGGTGATGGCCACCATGGCGGCGTTATCGGTACAGTATGCGAATTTCGGAATGTATACCTCCCAGTGGCCGGCTGCCTCTTCTGCCATCACCGCGTTCCTCAGACCGGAGTTGGCGCTGACACCTCCCGCGATGGCGATTCGATGGATGCCGGTTTTTTCCGAGGCTTTCCGGAGTTGCTTCATGAGGATCTGAACGATGGCGTGCTGTATGGAGGCGGCCAGGTCTTCTTCGTGATGCCGGATAAACCCCGGATCCTCCTTCAGGCGGTCCCTTACAAGATACAGGAACGATGTCTTCAGGCCGCTGAAACTGAAATCCAGGCCGGGCACGGAGGGGTGCGGAAAGTCAAAGGCCCTGGGGTTCCCCTTTGCGGCCAGGCGGTCGATCAGGGGTCCCCCGGGGTAGGGCAGTCCCATGATCTTGGCGGCCTTGTCGAAGGCCTCTCCGGCCGCATCATCGATTGTCTGTCCGATCAGTTCCATGTCGAAATAATCCCGCACCATCATGATCTGGGTGTGCCCGCCGGATACGGTCAGGCAGAGAAAGGGGAAGGACGGGGTCTTTGGGTGGGCATCATCCTCGATGAACAAAGCCAGCACATGGGCGTGCATGTGGTTGACCTCCAGCAGGGGAATGCCCAGGGAAAAGGCAAATGTCTTGGCAAAGGACGCCCCGACCAGCAGCGAGCCCAGCAATCCGGGCCCATTGGTGAAAGCCACGGCCGTCAGCTGATTTTTTTTTACATTTGCTTTGCGCAGCGCCTGGTCGATGACCGGCACGATGTGTTGCTGGTGGGCACGGGATGCCAGTTCCGGGACGACGCCGCCAAAATCCCTGTGAACATCTTGATTTGCAATGATGTTGGCAAGGATTTTGCGGTCTTTGATGACGGCCGCGGAGGTGTCGTCGCAGGATGATTCGATGCCCAGGATGATGGTGCTCATGGAATGCTGTAAGGCTTTTTCTAAAAGGAGGGTAAAGGTATCAAAAAATCGCTGAAGATTTTACTGGTGGTGGTGGGCTTTTTGGTCATCTGGCCGGCCTTTACCTATACCGTGCTTCGCAGCAGCAGGGTGCAGACCTTTCTTGCCCGGAGCGTCGCCGCCTACCTCTCCCGGGAACTTGACACCCGAATCGGCATCGAGGGGGTGAATGTCTCCCGCAGGATGCATATCGTGCTGGAAGGGGTTTCAGTGGATGACCGTGCCCGGCAGCCAATGATCCGGGCTGCCCGCATGGTATTTGACCTGGGGCCCGTATCAGTCCGCAACCGGCATCTGACCATCAATAAGCTCATGCTGGAAGATGCCCTGCTACACCTGGAGCGCCCGGCAAATGGGGAGCCTTTGAATATCAGGTTTTTATGGGATTATTTCTCGTCGGATGGGTCTGCCCGGGATGAACGCAGGTCGTGGAACCTGACCTCCAAATCCGTTGTCCTGACCAATGCGTCCTTTACCTGGGAGGATCCCGGCCTGGCCACCGGCGCCCCTGGCTTTGACCCGGGGCTGATCAGGATCCACGACCTCGACCTGGAGGTGAGCGATGTGTTCCTGGACGGTGAGGCCCTGACGCTGGTCCTGGGACGAATGGCCTTTACGGACAGCAAGGGTTTCGAGCTCAGACAGCTCTCGGGGCAGTTGTCTGTTTCTCCCCGTTCGGCCCGTCTGGCCGAGCTCCTGCTGCGCTCCGGCGGATCTCTTTTGTCGCTGGATCTTGCCCTGGAGTACGGGGGCTATGAAGCCCTGGAGGATTTCTTTCATCAGGTTGATATCCATTTGGATATCAAGCAATCCCGTCTGGACCTGGAAGAGTTGGGTTATTTTTTGCCGCCGCTCCGGGGAATGGATGATCCCGTCATCCTGAGGGGACGCCTGCACGGCAGGGGGGCCGAACTGACCGGGTCCGGATTCTATTTGTCCTATCAGGAGCAAAGCACATTCCGGGGAGGCTTTCAGGTAAACGGGCTGCCCCATATGGAGGACATCTTTTTTGATTTTTATGCCGAGGATTTCCAGACCACCATGGAAGACCTGGCCGGGATCCGGCTGCCTGTGGCCGCGAAAAGCAAATCCCTGGTCATTCCCGAAACGGTCATGAACCTGGACAGGGTCTCCTTCAGGGGGCGTTTGTATGGCCATCCAGGGAATGTGACTGCCTTCGGGACCTTCGACACCAGCCTGGGGGCCCTCTCCACCAACCTGGTCCTTAGCCGCGTTCCTGACAGCCCGCTGACGGCTTACAACGGACGCCTGAGCACGGATGGTTTTGATCTGGGGCGCTTTCTGGATGAACCGGAAAAACTGGGTTCCGTGAGCCTGCAGGCCGGGATTCAGGGAGAAGGCCTGAGCCTGGCCACCGTCAACATGATGATCGACGGAACGATCCAGGCCCTGGAGTTATCAGGCTATGAATACCAGCAGATTACCATCGCGGGAGAGCTGAGCAACCAAAGCTTCAACGGGTCCCTCCTGGTCAACGATGACAATCTTTACCTGGATTTTCTGGGAATGATCAACATGGAGGAAGACACGCCCGTGTTTGATTTCCGGGCCATGGTGGACAGGGCCAACCTGACCCGGCTGAACCTGTACCAGCGCGATCCGGAGGCGGAGTCGCTGCTCAGCACATCCATTGTCATGAATGCCCGGGGTGCCGGCCTCTCCAGCATGCAGGGACTTTTTGACATCCAGTCTGTTCGTTATGTGGAACAGGGCCTTCCCATCGCAGAAAGGCCATTTCAGCGGGAGTACCAAAGCGGACTGATCCGCCTGTCCAGTACCCTGCTGGCCGAAGACCACCACATCCTTCATATCCGGTCCGACTTTCTGGATGCGGACCTGAATGGGAAGATTCGCTTCGAGGCACTGGGGGAAGCCGTCAGGGGAGTTCTTGCCGGTTTCATGCCATCCTACTACAATGGCGGGCAGGAAACGGCCGCCGGCAACCTTCCGGAGCAGGACTTCGAGATCGACATCCGGTTCAAGGACACCTCGGTTTTGTCTGACCTGTTCTTTCCTCAGGTCCGTTTCTCGGAAGGGGCGGAGTTGGGAATGCGCCTGGATGCGGCCGGCAACGACCTGCAGGTCAGTGGCCGGGCGGAGCAGTTTACCCTGATGGGCAACCGTTTTGTGAACTGGGTCCTGGATGCTGGCCGGAAGGAGGACAGGCTGGTGCTCGACAGCCGCAGTGAGCGGCTGATGTTTTCAGACAGTCTCTTTGTGGAGGGCTTTGACCTGACGGGTACCCTGGCTTACGACACCCTGCTGCTGGTTGCCGGCTGGGAGCCCCTGGCCCTGGGCGGGGGCAGTTCCGGAAGCATCGGGTTGATGGCGGAATTTCTCGGCCGGGAGCATGCCCGGATTCGGTTTTTGCCATCCAGGGCCGTCATCAGGGAGGAGGAGTGGCAGGTGAACGCCGGCAACGAAATTTCCCTGGACAGGGATCGGCTGGTAGTTCATGACCTGATGTTTTTCAGCGGCGAGCAGTTTGTTAAGGTCGACGGCCTGTTCAGTCCCGATCCTTCCGACAGGGTGGAAGTCTCCTTCCGGGAGTTCGATTTTGCCAACCTGAACCTGCTGATCCGGGCCCGTAATATGGACTTTGAGGGCATCATCAATGGTTCGGTCCTGATGACCGGATTGTACCAGCCCGGGGGCATTGAGGGGGGGCTGACGGTCGGGGATTTCGCCTTCAACCAGGTTCTTCTGGGAGACCTCAGCCTGGCGGGGCAATGGGAAGAGGATGCCGGGGGGTTCGCCCTGGCCGCCGAGCTGGTCAATAGCAAGGACGGTGAGACGGTCCGGCCCCTCACCGTCTCGGGTCATTATTATCCCGGCCGGCGGGAGGACAATTACGACTTCGATCTGCTGCTTCAGGACCTGGATCTTGCCATCTGGAGCCGCTACATGGAGAATTTCACCCCGGGTTTTCACGGAATGGCGAGCGGCCTCCTCCGTCTGGAGGGACGCACGGCCGATCCCGAGATATCGGGGCAGGTATTTGGCCGGGAGGCCGGCTTTGGGGTGGATTACCTGAACACCCGGTACAGCTTTTCGCATGAGGTGGAGATCGGGAAAGACTATTTTCGTTTCCGCGACCTGGTCCTGGCGGACTCCCTGGGGAACACCGCCCTGGCTTCGGGGACCATCCGGCACCAGTTGTTCCGGGATTTCGAGCTGGACCTTATCATCCGTCCCGAGCGCATGATCGTGCTGAATACCAATGCTTCACAAAATGAACTTTACTACGGACGGGCCTTTGCCACCGGACTGATCCATATCCATGGACCGGAGGATGATATTGTCATGGACATCAGCGCGAGAACCAACCGGGGGACCCAGGTGTTCCTGCCGCTGAGTTACACGGGCGAACTGGTCGAGAACCAGTTTATCACCTTCGTGACGAAGGAGGAAGACATTCGGGAAGCTTCCCGGCCTGCCCCGCGAACAGGTGGTCTCACGCTTAATTTTGACCTGGATGTGACTCCTGAAGCCGAAGTCCAGCTCATTTTCGACTCCCAGATCGGGGATATCATCCGGGGCCGGGGAACGGGCAGCCTCAATCTGGAGATTCCCTCCCAGGGGGGCTTTAATATGTATGGAGAATTTGTGATCGAGGAAGGGGACTACCTCTTCACACTCCAGAACCTGATCAATAAAAGGTTCCGGATTGAGCAGGGGGGGGTGATCAGCTGGACCGGGGATGTGAACCAGGCAGAGGTCGACCTAAGGGCTGCCTACCGCCTGCGTACGTCCTTGTATGACCTGGTCATGGATGTGGATACTTCCGATGTGTACCGGAGGCGTGTTCCGGTGGAATGCATCCTCGTGCTGCAGGAGGAATTGTTCAACCCGAGCATATCATTCGACATCCACCTCCCGGGGGGGGATGAAAGCACCCGGGAACTGGTGGAGCGGCTGATCACGACGGAACAGGAGATGAACCGCCAGGTGTTCTCCCTTTTGGTGTTGAACCGCTTCATGCCCACCACGACCGATCAATACAATACCGCCCTGGGGTACGGGGTGGGCAGCACTTCCTCCGAGTTGTTGTCCAACCAGCTGAGCAATTGGTTGTCGCAGATCAGCACCGAGTTTGACATCGGGATCAATTACCGGCCGGGGGATGAGATCAGCAGCCAGGAGCTGGAGGTGGCCCTGTCCACCCAGTTGTTTGACGACAGGGTCGTCATCGACGGGAACGTCGGCGTGGCGGGAACCCATCCGACGGGCAACCAAAGGGCCAGCAACATCATCGGAGACGTCAATGTGGAAGTGAAAATCACCCCGGAGGGCAAGTTCCGTGTGAAGGCCTTCAACCGGTCCAATACCTACGACATCATCAATACCAACTCTCCTTATACGCAAGGGGTGGGCTTGTTCTACCGTAAGGAGTTCGATTCCTTGTCGGAGCTTTTCCGCCGGCAGAGGCGGACCTTGCAGTCCCCGCCTTCGCCCGGGGAGGAGGCATCCGGACCGTAAGCAGGCAAACGCACCGCACCGCCGGTTTTTGTATCCGTTACGCAGTCAGGAGGCCGGCCGTTGGGTCGGCAGTCCCCGTCAGAAAATGTGTCCCAGTTTTTTCTTTTTGGTATCAAGGTACACCTTGCAATGGTCTGAGGTGGGCACCACGATGGGGATGTTCCGGGTGATCTCGATGCCGTAACCCATCAGCCCGGTCTTCTTGGAGGGATTGTTGGTGATCAGCCTGATTTTCCTGGCGCCCAGGTCACGGAGGATCTGTGCCCCGATGCCGTAGTCACGCTCATCGGCCTTGAAACCCAGCTCGATGTTGGCCTCGACGGTATCCAGGCCCTGTTCCTGCAGGTGGTAGGCCTTGAGCTTGTTCAGCAGTCCGATGCCCCTGCCTTCCTGGTTCATATACAGGACGATGCCACGGCCTTCCTTTTCGACCATCTGCATGGCCTTGTGCAATTGCCCGCCGCAATCACATTTGCAGGATCCGAAAATGTCGCCCGTGACACAGGAAGAATGGACGCGTACCAGCACCTCGTCGCCTGCCTGCCAGCTGCCCTTGGTCAGGGCCAGGTGCAGTTTCTCGTTGGTCGTCTGCCGGTAGGCGGTCAGCTTGAATGCCCCCCATTCTGTCGGCAAGTCGACGGATATCTCTTTGTATATCAGGCTTTCATGCCGGATGCGGTGGGCGATGAGCTCTTCGATGGAAATGATCTTCAGGTCAAATCGCCGGGCAATCTGAAACAACTCGGGCAGGCGGGCCATGGTGCCGTCCTCGTTCATGATCTCGACCAGGACCCCCGCAGGTTCCATCCCGGCAAGCCTGGCAAGGTCAATGGACGCCTCGGTATGTCCGGCCCGCTGGAGGACCCCCCCCTCACGGGCCCGCAAGGGAAAAATATGTCCCGGCCTGGCGAGATCCTCCGGGCGGGTCTGCGGATCGGCAAGGGCCTTGACCGTTTTCGCCCGGTCGGATGCCGAAATGCCCGTGGTGCATCCATGTCCTTTCAGGTCGATGGACACTGTGAAGGGGGTGTCGTGCAGGCTGGTGTTCTTGGGGACCATCAGGTCCAGGTCGAGTTGTTCGCAGCGCTGGCGGGTGATGGGGGCGCAGATCAGTCCCCGCCCGTGGGTGGCCATGAAGTTGATGATCTCGGGGGTGATGGCTTCCGCCGCTGCGAGAAAATCCCCTTCATTCTCCCGGTGCTCGTCGTCCACGACGATGACCACCTTGCCGGCCCGGATATCTGCGATGGCTTCTTCAATGGTATTTAGTTTTTGCTGCATGCCTGGGTATTGGTTTCGGTCCGGACTCATTCCCCGGTACCTGTTATAATGGCTTCGAGCCTGGAGCACACGCTGCTCCACTGAAAATTGCGTGAGACATACCGGTGCCCCCCTTCTGCGATGACCCGGCTGAATTCCGGATCGGTCAGCAAAGATACAATATGTTGTGCATAGTTTTCCGGGTCTGTACCCACCAGGACCTCCTTTCCGTCCTCTGCGCCCAGGGCCTGGTTGGCCAGGCCGGAGGTGACACAGGGCAAGCCCATGGCCATGGCTTCCAGCACCTTGTTCTGCAGGCCCGTGCCAATCTGCATGGGGGCCACGAATACCCTGGAGCGGTTGTAGCAGTCGCGCATATCGTCCACCCATCCCGTGACCATGACGCGGTCTTCTGCCAGTGCCCTGATTGCCGGGGATGGATTCGCCCCGGCAATGGCCACCCTCGCCTGCGGCAAATGCTGCCACACGAAGGGCATGATCATCCGGACCAGGTAGCTCGCCCCGTTGATGTTGGGGGGGTAGCCCATGTTGCCGCTGAATATGATGTCGTATTCCTTGAAGGCCGGTGCCGGCCGGAAGAAGCCGAAATCCACCCCGTTGGGAATCACCCTGATCTGGTCGCGGCCCGGATGGGGGATCAGCTGGCGGTCGGGATGGGAGATGATGGTCTTTTTGGTGAATTGATCGAATACCTGGTTCTCGTATTGCCTCACCCGGTGAAACTCCATCCTCAGCAGGGGCTTCAGATACCAGGGGGCGATGACCATCCGACGAAAAAGGCCCTGGCTGAAAACGTCCTGGTAATCCAGTGTGGCGTCAGACTGCATCTCCCGGAGGTATTCCGCCGTGCGGATCAGCTGGCAATACATGTGGTCCGGCCGTTCTCTGGCGATCAGCCTGTGAATCTTCCGGGCGATGGCAGGATTGTAGAAATAGGCGACCTGGAACGGCTTATCTGAAAACAGGTTGGTGGTCATCTGCTTGAGGATCATCCATTTGCTGATCCTGAATATGTGCAGGGAGTGAACCAAGGGCCGCAGCACTTCAACGGCCCTGGGATGCACCGGCTGGTCGCTGAGGGCGCACAGGACGATGTCGTGCCTTTTGCCCAGTTCGCGGATCTGGTAAAAGGCCCTGAGCTTGTCTCCCTTCTCAATGGGGAACGGGACCCTGGAAAGCAGTACGAAGATTTTCTTTCTCACCCCTGGCCCAATTTTTTTGTGGCAAAGATATTCAATCTCCCCCTCATTAAGAATAAAACCCCCGGTAAAACGCAAGCAGCCTGTCCATGACGGCCGGCATGGAATACCTTTCAGCGACAAACCTCCTGGCCCGGCCTGCCATTTCCCCGGCTTCCGAGGGGACCCGGAAAGCATGGAGTATCCAGAAAGCCATCTGCTCGGGATTGTCTGCCAGGTAAAGATGGGTCCCGTGTTGGCATCCGGTGCCTTCGGCTCCGGTCCGGGTGGACACGATCACCCTGCCCGCAGCCATTCCTTCGATGATCTTGACACGCATGCCGCTGCCTGAAAGCAGGGGCACCACCATGAGCCGGTGCTTCAGCATGAACTCCCAGGCATCGGGCACCTCGCCCACCACCTCCACCTGTTCCGAGGCATGGCGGTAGAAGGAGCGGGGCATGCGTTTGCCTGCCAGGTAGAGCTTCAGCCCGGGTTTCCGGCGGGTTACCAGGGGCCACACTTCTTCAAGAAACCAGAGGACCCCCTCCTGGTTGGGACGCCAATCCATGCTGCCAAGATGAAAAACGCTGCCGGGCTTTTCTTCCGGAAGCGGGTCGGGCAGGGGATTGTCCGGCATGGCCACCGGGATCACCACGGCCGGCTTCCTGTAGCCCATCCCGTGAAAAAGGGCCAGGTCGACGGGAGAAATGGCCAGCAGCCCGTCCATCTCCCGGATGACCCTGGTTTCGTATTTCTTAAGCCTGCCGGCCAACAGCCCCAGGTACCATTTTTTGACCGGGTTGCGGCAGGACGCGGCCAGCCTTTCCCAGATGAGATGCTCGATGTTATGGGCCCTGTATATCAGGGGGGCTTTCGAGTGCTTTCGGAGGACCGGAATGTAGGGGGTCAGGTACAGGCCTTCCAGCTGGATGAGGTCGAAGGATTCCTGCCGGAGCAAGGCGGCAAGTTTCTGTTCCATGGCCTGGCTGTGGAAGCGCTCCATATTGTAGGAGCGGCTGGAGAACAGGTTCCTGAGTGCCGCGGCAGGGCGGATGCGGGTGTCCACGGGGACGTATTCCAGCCTGGTGGCCCTGAGGTAGTCCTCCGGCAGAACCGCGGGATCCGGATCCCGCCCATGGGGGGAGACGGCCAGTACCTTGACCTGGTTGCCCCTTTCGATCAGGCCCCGTGCGATCTGGTTCATGGCTATGGCGCCCCCGTCGGATGGCGGGAAGGGGACCCTGTGGCATAGCTGCAGGATGCGCATGGTTAAGGCGTGTTGACAGTTCTGCGGAACAAACCGCTCAGTTTATCAAACCGCTTGGTATAACTTTCCATATCCAGCAGGCTGGAGTCGGTGGTTGCCTTGACGATCAGAATAATCCCGACGGGCATGAGGAGGGCGGGTGCAATCCACATGCCCTGCCAGGCTTCGAGGACCCCTTCCCGGGCAAATTTTTCCCCGGTGATGGAGACCACATGGAAGACCACAAAAAACAAGACAGAGACAACCATCGGCAGGCCGAAGCCGCCCTTGCGGATGATCGCCCCCAGGGGGGCTCCGATCATGAACAGCACCATGCAGGCGAAGGACAGGGTGAATTTGCGGTGAAACTCAATCTGGTACCGTGCCAGGTTGCGCGTGCGGTTCCGGAAGTCCTCGTGGGCAAACTGGCTGTGGTCCTTGTTGGTGCGCACCAGCCCCATGGCCTGGTTGATGATGGATGACATGCGGGCCTGCCGCTCCGTATCCAGTTCTTCCGGATTGAACCAGGCCGTTTCATCTGCAGGAACAGCCTCCAGGGCGGTCGAATCGACCCGGGAGTAAAAAGTAAACCGTGCCATGTAGGAGCGGATGTAGTTCTCTTTTCGCTGTTGGAGGTCCCTGGAGAGGGAGTCTTCATAATAGACCAGCTGATGGAGGTTCAGCATCCTGAAATTGCTTTTGAACAGGTCCTCGTCCGTTCGCCGCAAGTCGAACGAGCTCAGGTCGAATTTGCGCACCTGTTCGGTGAAGTAGGTCCTTTGAAACGGTTTGGAAGGGTCCATCGGGTTCTCCCCGGTCTCCTGGTAGTTCACCCCGTTGTAGAGGGAGAGGAGCAGGTGCCTTTTGTCCGGGGTCACCGCCATGGTCCCCCATTCAGCCGTGGTCAGGTTGACGTTGCCTTTATGCCCGGAGTGGTCATAGATCTTGATGTCCCTCAGGGTTTGTCCGTCGGCATCTTTCTCGCTGACCCGGATCACGAAATTGTCGATCCCCTTGTAGTATACACCTTCCATGATATTGAAAGCCGGGCGGTGGTGCCTGACGTCGTACAGCAGGGAAAGGCTTTTCAGGTTGGCCACCGGCAGCACATTGTTCGAAAAATAAAAGGCGGCCAGCACGAGGATCCCGGAAATCACCACCAGCGGCCACATGATCTTGTTCAGGGAAATCCCGGCCGACTTGAAAGCGACCAGTTCGTAGTGTTCCCCCATGGCGCCCATGGTCATGATGGAAGACAACAGGACCGCCAGGGGGAGGGCCAGGGGCACGAAGGTGGCCGAGGAATAAAACAGCAGTTCTCCGATGATATACCATTCCAGGCCCTTCCCGACCAGGTCGTCGATGTATTTCCACAGAAACTGCATCAGCAAAATAAACAATGCCAGGAAGAAGGTCGCCACAAAAGGACCGATGTAGGAGGAGAGGACAAGCTTGTGAAGTTTCTTCATCGGAAGCCGCTTTGAGGGGATGATGGCCTGTTAGCCCTGCAAATATACGAAAAGCGGGTCAGGGCGGGCTGTTTTATCCTTTCCTTTACAACGTAATATTCCCCGCGTCCTTGTGCCGGGAGCGATAGATTTTGTATATTTCACCAGCCACTGCGTCTGCAGCATGAAAAGGGGTTTTCGCATTGTTACGGCCATCCTCCTGACCGTCCTTGTGGGCGGTTGCCGTTCCTATTATATAGAGCCCCCGTCCCATGCCGGCATCCACCATTTCAGGATGCTTCCTGTGGGTGAGGTACGCCAGGCCGTTCTCATCCGGGGAACGGACCCGCAGAACCCCTTGCTGGTATTCGTGCATGGCGGTCCCGGGTTTCCCCTCTTCCCTTTTGAGCCTTACGGAGAGACCATGCGGCGGCTGGAGGACCGTTTTACGGTGGTGTACTGGGAGCAGCGGGGGACCGGCAAGTCATTCTCAAGGGGCATTCCGCCCGCCTCCATGACGATAGACCAGTTCGTGGAGGACGCCCGGATGGTGGTGGAGTACGCCCTTGGATTTGTGGAAAAGGAGCAGGCCTTCCTGTGGGGCCATTCCTGGGGAAGCGGTATCGGCGCCTTGCTCGCAGCCCGGCATCCCGGGCTGCTGCATGCCTATATTGGCACGGGGCAGAGTGTCAATCCCTATCTGAATGAACGCCTTGGGTATGAGTTTGTTGAACGGCGCGCCAGGGAAACAGAGAACCGGCGTGCCTTGAGGCAGCTTCAATGGATAGACACCATCCCCGACAATTACAGTCTGGAGGATGCCCTGACCATACGCCGTTGGGTTTATCGCTTCGGCGGGATCGTGCGGCAAAGCACCCATGAAAGGCCGTACATCGACCTGCAGGAGGTCCGGGATATGCTTACCGCACCGGAGTACAGCCTGGCAGACAGGCTGAATCTGATCCTTTCTCCCCACTACTCTGCCAGAAAATTATGGGACGAGATGAAAGAACTGAACCTGGTCCGGGACGCCCCGCGGATCCAGGTGCCGGTGTATTTTCTGCTGGGGCGCCATGATGTGATTGTTTCCTCGGCCCTGGCGGCGGAATATTTCAGCAAGCTGGAAGCCCCGCTGGGCAAGAGGCTGGTGTGGTTCGAGCAATCCGCCCACCGGCCCCATCAGGAAGAACGGGAGAAGTTCCTGGAGGTGATGGAGGCCATCCGGGAAAGGCACCTGGGCGGCGCTGCCGTGGTTCCCATACCGGATTGAAACCCTGCAGCAGAAGGGACCTGCCCGGGCCGGAACGTTCCGGCCCCTGTCAGTCCGCCGTCCTGTGGATCAGCCCGGCGGAAGCCTGGGCGGTGGGCATGATCAGCAGGTCGTCCACATTGACATGCGCCGGCAAGTCCGCCACGAAGCCCACGGCATGGGCCACGTCTTCCCCCCGGAGTGGTTCGAAGCCTTTGTAAACCTGGCTGGCCCGTTCCCTGTCTCCCTGGAAGCGCACGAGGCTGAACTCTGTTTCAACGGCTCCCGGGCTGACCTGGCTGACTTTGATGCCGAAGGGCAGCAAGTCCATGCGCATGGCCCTGGTCAGGGAAGCCACGGCATGCTTGGTGGCGCAGTAGACATTTCCGTTCGGGTAGGTTTCCCGGCCCGCGATGGAGCCGATATTGATGATGTGCCCCCGGCGGCGAAACTTCATGCCGGGCATGACGGCACGGCTGACCCACAGCAGCCCCTTGATGTTTGTGTCGATCATTTGTTCCCAGTGCTCCGGCTGCCCCTCATCGATCCCTGAGAGTCCAAGGGCCAGTCCGGCATTGTTGACCAGGACGTCGATCTCTTTCCAGTCTTCGGGCAGTTTCCGGATGGCCTGCTCCACCCGCTGCCGGTCCCGGACATCCATCTCCAGGGCATGCACCTTGCAGCCCGGGTGCTTCTCCAGCGCCTCTTTCAGGGGCCCAAGCCTCTCGCCCCGCCTGCCCGTGAGGATCAGGCGCTGCCCTTTGGCTGCAAAAAGCCTGGCCGTGGCTTCTCCGATGCCGCTGGTGGCCCCGGTGATCAAAATGGTTTTTTTCATGTCTTTATGGATTTGATGCCGGCATGGATCCGGCGGTATGGGTTCAAAGATACCGGATTGTTCCCTAAGCTCTGTGTCCCCTGGCGGAAAAGGCAAGAAATGTTTTTACGGCTGGGGGATGTTGATTACTTTTGCCTGGATTAACTGACCCCTTTTTGCAAGAATTATGGAGGAGAACAAACAACCATCCGACGGCATCCCTGAGGCGGCTGCCAAGCTGGGCCTGCTGCCCGAAGAATACCGTTCCATTGTCCGTTTCCTGGGACGGGAGCCGAATTTTACCGAGCTGAGCATTTATTCGGTGATGTGGTCGGAGCATTGCTCTTACAAGAACTCCATCAAATGGCTGAAGACCCTTCCCCGCAAGGGGCCCCACCTGCTGGCAGAGGCCGGGGAGGAGAACGCCGGGCTGGTCGACCTGGGCGACGGGCTGGCCTGCGCCTTCAAGATCGAGTCCCACAACCACCCTTCGGCCCTGGAACCTTACCAGGGAGCAGCCACCGGGGTGGGGGGCATCAACCGCGACATCTTCACCATGGGCGCCCGGCCCATTGCCCAGCTCAACTCCCTGCGCTTCGGCCGGCCGGATCTGGAAAAAACGAAATGGCTCCTGAAGGGGGTTGTGAAGGGTATCGGGGATTACGGGAACGCCTTCGGGGTGCCGGTGGTCGGCGGGGAGGTCGCCTTTGACGATTGTTACAATACCAATCCCCTGGTCAATGCCATGTCGGTGGGCGTGGTCAAAACCGGGAACACCATTTCCGCGGTGTCATACGGCAAGGGCAATCCCGTATTCATTGTGGGCTCATCCACCGGAAAAGACGGCATCCATGGGGCCACGTTCGCCTCGGAAGACATTACCGAGGCCTCGGCAGACAAGATCCCTGCGGTTCAGGTGGGAGACCCCTTTCAGGAAAAACTCCTGCTTGAGGCCAGCCTTGAGGTGATCAAGACGGGTGCGGTCATCGGCATGCAGGACATGGGGGCTGCCGGCATTACCTGCTCCACCAGTGAGATGTCGGCCAAAGGCCGGCATGGGATGGTCATTCACCTGGATAAGGTGCCCATGCGTCAGCAAGACATGAAGCCCTTTGAGATCCTGCTGAGCGAGTCACAGGAACGCATGCTGGTCGTGGTGCAGAAGGGCCGTGAAAAGGAGGTCGAAAGGGTGTTTCACAAATGGGACCTGAACTGTGTGCAGATCGGGGAAGTGATCGAGGGAGATGTGCTCCGCTATTACATGAACGGGGAGCTCGTGGCCGAGGTGCCAGCCGACAGCCTGGTGCTCGGCGGCGGGGCCCCGGTGTATGACAGGGATTACCGCGAACCTGCCTATTTCCGTGAGAAAGATGCCTTCCGGATGGACCAGGTGGCTGTTCCGGATGACCTGCGGGAAGTGGCCCGCTTCCTGTTGGCCCACCCGGGCATTGCCTCCAAGGACTGGGTCATCCACCAGTACGATACGATGGTGGGTACCAAGAACATGAGTACCAACCTGCCGTCGGATGCGGCCGTGGTCAACCTGAAAGGCACAAAAAAGGCGCTGGCCCTGACGGTGGACTGCCACTCCCGGTATGTGCATGCCGATCCGGAGACGGGCTGCGCCATCGCCGTGGCCGAGGCCGCACGCAACATCATCTGCAGCGGGGGGGAGCCTTCTGCGATCACCAACTGCCTTAATTTCGGAAATCCCTACAACCCGGAGGTGTACTGGCAGTTTGTCGGAGCCATCCGGGGCATGGCCAAGGCCTGTACCCGCTTCCAGACGCCGGTGACCGGCGGCAATGTCAGCTTCTACAACCAGGCCACCTCCGGCGACACCACGGTCCCCGTGTTCCCCACCCCGGTGATCGGCATGATGGGCGTGCTTCACGATAAGTCCCTGATGAAGGGCCTCGGGTTCCGGGCAGAAGGCGACCTCCTTTACCTGGTGGGCAGTTCACGCAATGACATCAATTGTTCGGAATACCTGTACAGTTACCACAAGGTCAAATTGTCCCCCCCGCCTTATTTCGATCTGGAGGAGGAGTATGAGATGCAGCGGGCGGTGAAGGGGCTCATCCGCGGGGGAATGATCGAATCGGCCCACGATTTGTCCGACGGGGGACTTTTTGTTGCCCTGTTTGAATCGGCAAAGGCAGGCCGGCTGGGATGCCGGGTGGATTCTGACCCGGACATCCGCAAAGACGCCTTTTTGTTCGGAGAGGCCCAGGGGCGTGTCCTGGTGAGCATCCGGCCGGGCATGCAGGAGTCCCTGGTGGAGTTCCTGGCCGCCACCGATGTGGATTTTTCCCTGATCGGGGAGGTCGGCGGGGACAGCCTGGTGGTCGACGGGGAATCCTTCGGCACCCTGCAGGAGCTGACGGCCATCTATGACAACGCCATTCCCCGGATGATGGGCGAATGACAGGATGACCATGAAGCGCAGCGGGAGATCCCATGATGATTTTAATCCCGGCATTCCGGCGGCCGGGGTCCGGTCTGCTCCCTCCTGCGGCAGGGGGGGTGTTCAGGGACGGCCCATGGCCCTGATGCTTGCCGGCTGGATCTGGATACTGCCTTTTCTCCCCGGGTGCAGCAGCGGACCGGTACGGATGGAGGGAAAGACCGTATTCCGCTACAACGAGGCCTCCAACATCACCTCTCTGGATCCGTTGTACGCCCGGAACCAGGCCAATATCTGGGCCGTGTCCCAGTTGTTCAACAGCCTTGTGGAGCTCGACGAGGCCCTGCGGGTAAGGCCTTCCCTGGCCAGGAGCTGGGACATTTCGGAGGACGGACTCACCTATACATTCCACCTTCGGGAGGATGTGTATTTCCATGATGATGACTGCTTCCCCGATGGACGGGGCAGAAGGGTGGTGTCGTCGGATGTCGCCTTCAGCTTGTCCCGCCTGATTGATCCCGGACTGAACGCCCCCGGCTCCTGGGTGATGAACCCGGTGGACCGTCTCCCTGACGGGGGCCTGCATGTCCTTACCCCGGACGACACCACGGTGGTGATCCGTCTCAGGCAGGTGTTCCCGCCTTTCCCCGGGCTGCTGAGCATGGCCTATTGCTCCGTGGTGCCCCGTGAGGCCCTGGAGGCCTACGGGCAGTCCTTCAGGCAGCGTCCTGTCGGTACCGGCCCGTTCCGCTTCCAATACTGGAAAGAAAATGTCAAGCTGGTTTTTCTCCGGAATGAACGCTATTTTGAAAGGACGGCAGAAGGGGATGTCCTGCCATACCTGGATGCGGTGGCCATCAGCTTCATCATCGACCGGCAGACGGCCTTCCTGGAATTCATCAAAGGGAACCTGGATTTCCTCAGCGGAGTAGACGCCAGTTACAAGGACGAGTTGCTGACCCCCGACGGGAACCTGCAGGCCCGGTACAGGGACCGCTTCCGCATGATCAGGATGCCTTTCCTCAATACCGAGTACCTGGGCATCCTGGTGGACCCCACCTCCCTGCCGAACGACTGGCCCCTGCTGGAGCCCGTGGTGCGCCAGGCCATCAATCTGGGCTTCGACCGGGAAAAAATGCTGAGGTACCTGAGGAACGACATCGGCCTTCCGGCCCATGCCGGTTTCGTGCCGGTCGGCATGCCGGGCTTCGATCAAAATGAAGGCGGATACCGGCATGATCCTGCCCGGGCCAGGGAGCTGCTGGCTGAGGCCGGCTACCCCGGCGGGGAGGGTCTGCCGCCCCTGACCCTGCTTACCAACCAGGCGTACCTGGACATGGCACAATACATTCAGTTTGAGCTGGCACGCATTGGCATCCGGCTCGGCATTGATGTCATGCCACCGGCCACGCTCCGCGAGATGATGGCAAAAGGGGAGGCGAGGTTTTTCAGGGGCTCCTGGATCGCTGATTACCCGGATGCGGAGAACTACCTGGCCTTGTTTTACTCCGCGAACAAATCCCCGGCAGGACCGAATTACACGCACTTCAGCGACCCGGAATTTGACCGGCTCTATGATGAGGCCCGGTCTGTGACCGATGACAGCACCCGCATCGGGCTGTACCGGCGCATGGACAGCATTCTGATCCGGCAGGCCCCGGTGGTGCCGCTTTTTTACGATGAATCTGTGCGGTTTGTGCCGGAAGGGGTCCGCCACATGAAGAACAATCCCTTAAACCACCTCGACCTGAGAAGGGTTCAGATTGATTTTTAGTCCGTCGTAAGCCAGAAAAACACCCGGCGGAAGGGTGCCGCCAACTTCCCGGCTGGGTCCCATCTGGTGGCTGATGTGGGTGAGGAATCCCCATTCAGGCCGCAGCAGCTGCAGGATGTCCACTGCCTCGGACAGGGAAAAGTGGGAGTGGTGTTTCTCCTGTCTCAGGGCATTGATTACCACCACCCTGGAGCCTTTCATCTTTTCCAGTTGTTCCGCCTCCAGGGCGTTGGCATCGGTCAGGTAGGAAAAATCCCCCATCCGGAAGCCCACCACGGGCATGTCCCGGTGCATGGCCTCTATGGGCGTCAGCAGCATCTCACCGATCCGGAACGGGCTCCGGTCTATCTCACGAAGCCGGATATCCGGAGCTCCGGGATATTTGTTTTTCCCGAATGCATAGGGAAATTCCCTCATGATGGCTTGCCTGTCCGACTCCCTGGCGTAAATATCCATCGGGCGTCTTTGCACCCAGTTGAAAGCCCGCACATCGTCCAGGCCACCGGTATGGTCCTTGTGTGCATGGGTGATCAACACAGCATCCAGCGAACGGACCCCATGCCGGATCATCTGCTGGCGGAAGTCGGGCCCCGCGTCGATCACGATGCTGGTGCCCCCCTGCCGTATCCATGCCGAGGTCCGCAGCCGCTTGTCGTGCGGGTCGGGACTCCGGCACGTCCTGCATTCGCAAGCAATCACGGGCACGCCCTGTGACGTTCCGGTTCCCAGTATCACGATCTCCATAGGCTGTCTGCTATCCGTGCAAAGGTAATGATTAATCCGTTGACCCTCCGGCCTGCCGGCAGGGAGGTGGCGCTTCGGTGGAGGCATGGTGTCTGAAACGTCATTTTCCCTACCTTTGTGGAGAAAATAACCAGCGGACCCCGTGCCGCAACCATTCTGAATTTATGGAAAAATTGTTCGAACCCCTCCTGCCGGAACAGATACAGGACAACCTGTTCAAACTGATCGGCACGGATTGGATGCTGATATGTGCCGGGAAACCAGCACATTACAACATGATGACGGCCAGCTGGGGAGGGGCCGGCATCCTTTGGAAAAAGCCGGTGGCGTTTGTCTTCATCCGGCCTCAGCGGCATACCCTGCTGTTTGTGGAGGAGGGTCCCCGTTTCTCGCTGAATTTTTTCGGGGAAAGCCACCGGGAGATGCTGAATCTGTGCGGGACCCGTTCCGGCCGGGACATCGACAAGATGAACCTGCCCGGCCTGGACGCCCTGGAAACCCCTTCCGGGAGCGTGGCCTTTCGCCAGGCGCGCCTGATCATGGAATGCCGAAAGATCTATTTTGACGACATCAAACCCGAATTTTTCCTGTCGTTTGATATCGAAAAGATTTATGCCAGGAAGGATTACCACCGGTTTTATGTCGGTGAAATCACCCATGTCTGGAAAAACAGGGAACAGCAGTAATGGGGTCGCTATTGTCCGGCATCAGGAAAAAAGTCCGCCTCTACTTCTTTCACCGGGAAATGGGACGGCGGTCGCGGCACAAGGAGGTGATGGGCCTGGATGAGTCCCGGTCCCTGGCCATCCTTTTCGATGCCAGCGAACCGATGCATCACAGCCAGGTGGTAACCCTGGTTGCACGCCTGCGCGATGAAGGCAAAAAGGTCCGGTGCCTGGGCTTTGTCCGTCAGAAGAAGAAGCCCGATTTTATTGTGGACCAGATCCATTTCGCCTTCTGCCAGCCGGCCGATTTCTCCTGGAACCTCAGGCTGCGCAGCCCGTCCCTTCAGGAGTTTGCCGGGCTGGAGCCGGATATCCTGATGGACCTGACCCCTCCGGACCTGTTTCTGATGAAGCTGGTGGCGGGCATGATCCCGGCCCGGTACAAAGTGGGCGTGTATGATCCGGAGCTGGTCGAAATCTATGACCTCATGATCCGGGAAAGCCCCGGCGTGGAGCCCGGGATTCTGGCAGATCATTGCCTGCAGTATTTGAAAATCTTAAAAAAACCCCTGTCTCATGCATGACACATTTCGTGGAACCGGGACGGCCCTGGTCACCCCTTTTCACAAGGACGGCAGCATCGACTTCCAGGCGTTCGAAAGCCTGATTGAATACCAGATCCGGAACCGGGTCGACTACCTTGTTTTTCTGGGTACCACCGGGGAGTCCGTGACCCTGAACAGGGCCGAACGCATGGCCGTGGTCAACCAGGCCATTGAGGTTGTCGACGGAAGAATCCCGGTGGTGGTGGGGGCCGGGGGCAACAACACCCGGGATGTGGAAGACTTCATCCGGGAGTTGCCCTCAGAAGGGATCGATGCCGTGTTGTCCGTCAGTCCTTACTACAACAAGCCCCAGCAGAAAGGAATTTTCCTTCATTTCAAGTCCATTGCCTCTGCCTGCCGCGTGCCCGTCATCATATACAATGTGCCGGGGCGCACGGCCTCAAACATCACCGCGGAAACCACCCTGCGGATTGCCCGGGAGGTTCCCAATGTGATCGGGATCAAGGAAGCCTCGCACGACCTGGCCCAGTGTGCACGTATCCTCCGGGACCGTCCGGAGGGATTTCTGGTCATTTCAGGCAACGATGACCTGGCCCTGCCTTTTATGGCCCTGGGGGGAGACGGCGTGATTTCCGTGATTGCCAACGCCTTTCCAGGGGAGTTCTCACAAATGATCCGCTTCTGCCTGGAGGATGCCTTCCTGCAGGCAAGGGGCCTGCACAACCATTTGCTGGACGTTGTGGAGGGCATTTATGCCGATGGCAGTCCCTCGGGCATCAAGGCAGTGCTCAGCATGAAGGGCCTGTGTCAGAATGCCCTCCGGCTTCCGCTGGTCAGGATCAACAAATCCCTGCACAACCATTTGTCGGCATTGCTGGACAACCTGGAGCCGGAACAATATACCTCCGAATAGGGACTGTTCCGGCAACCAAAGGAAAAGGACCTGCGATGCATTCTCCGTTACATACGATTCTGGCGATCCTGCTATGGATCTCTTTGCCGGTATCGGTGCATGCCTTCCAGCAGGCGGACCCGGTTCAGGAGGCCCACCAGCAGCTTGCCCTGAGGCAGGAGGTGTATTTTTCCTTTTCACTCCCGGGGCCCGTCCTGCCAGACTCCCTGGGGCGGGTTCTCTCCATCGACCGGATCGAAGAGGGACGGGTTTACGCCTATGCCCACGCTGCCGGATTCAGGGCTTTTCTCGGATACCGACTGCCATTCCGGGTGGAGGTGGCCCCCGGGCTGTCCGCCGACGGCCTTCTGATGAAGGACTCCGGGCAGCTGGGATCCAGGGCGGGCAGGCAGGAGGGGTGGGACTTTTATCCCACCTACGGGGCCTATGTGGACATGATGCATGGTTTTGCCCGGGACTACCCGGGCCTGTGCTCGGTGGTCAGCGTGGGAACCACCCACCTGGGCCGGGAGTTGCTGTTTGCCCGCATCACGGCCCCCGGCCTGGACCCGGGATCCGTTCCCAGGGTCATGCTGACCTCCACCATTCACGGGGATGAAACGGCCGGGTTCGTCCTGTCCCTGCGGCTGATTAATCACCTGCTGGAAGGTTTTGGCCGGGATCCCGGGCTGACGGAGCTGCTGCAGGGAGTGGAGTTGTGGATTTGCCCCAACGAAAACCCCGACGGCACCTACCGCGACGACGACAACAGCCTGCAGGGGGCCACCCGAGGCAACTGGCAGGGCTACGACCTGAACCGCAACTATCCCAACCCCCTGGTGCAGCCCCTGGACCCCCTGCAGCCCGAAACCATGGCCATGATGGCCTTTACCGACACCATGCAGTTTGTGCTTTCGACCAACATGCACGGGGGCATCGAGTTGGTAAACTATCCTTTTGATACCTGGACCTCCGATCAGAACCGCCATGCAGACCACCTCTGGTGGCAGCAGGTCATGCAGCAATACGTGGACACGGCCCAGTACTACTCCCCGCCGGGTTATATGACGGGACTGGGCACCGGCCTGACACACGGCGGAGACTGGTATGTCGTGTACGGCAGCAGGCAGGACTTCATGAACTACTACCGCCGTTGCCGGGAGTTCACCCTGGAGCTGAGCCACCAGAAGCTGCCGCCTGCCTCGGCCCTTCCCCAGCTTTGGGAGAACAACCGGCGTTCCCTGCTTCATTATATCCGGCAGGCCGCCTTTGGCATTGCCGGCCGGGTCACGGACTTTTACGGGGGAGCGCCCTTGAAGGCCCTCATCCGCATTCCGGGGTATGATAAGGACAACTCCGAGGTGGCCTCCGGAAAAGAAGGCGGGCATTTCTGGAGGCCCCTGCTGCAGGGAACCTACGGTTTGTGGGTGTTGTCGGACGGGTACCCGGTCCACGCCTGGACCGGCATGCAGGTATTCGACCAGCAGAGGCTCTGGCTGGATGCCGGCCTGGGCAGGGCCCGGTTCGATCCTGCGGAACTGGATTTCGACACCGTTTCCACAGGGTCCGTCGCTGCCAGGAGCCTGATCATCCACAACCCGGGCAGCGTGCCGCTGGAAATGTTCATCACCTCCATCCAGGGAGACGATGGCTTCGGATATGCCCCCCCTGCCAAGCAGTCCGTCCTTCACATACCCCCCGGGGGCCGTCATACGGTCGACGGACTGACTTTTTCTCCGGCATCGGAAGGGACGTTCAGGGCGATGATGGGCTTTGGCTTTTCGGACGACCCGCTGATGGAGGTACTCATTCCCCTGAGGGCCGTGGGAGCCGGTTCCGCGACCGCTGTGGCCGCTGTGCAACCCACCGGGGACCGGATAAAGATCTATCCCAACCCCATGGCAGACAGGTTGGTGCTGGAAGCCCGCCTTGCCGGGTCGGGGTTCATCCGCGCCGCCCTGTTCGACGTGAACGGGATCCTGCTGGAGGTGATGGCGGAAGCCTGGGCAGGACCGGGGGACTGGCAGGCCGACCTCGGGCCCCGGTTCAGCGGGTATCCTGCCGGCCTGTACCTGCTCCGGGTGGCCACCCCGGAAGGGGTGCAGGTCCTTCGCCTGCTTAAAGTCCGCTGATCCCTGAAGGGTGCTGCAGTCCGTGATTTCTTAAAAAATGCAAAAAAGCCGGACGGCTGCCCGGCTCCGTTAAACGATTCCCTTTCCTTCCCATCTAAATGGTAGTTGTGTTCCCCGGGCGAATCAAACCAGTCGGGCCTGCGTGTCACGGGAAGGTTGGCCCGTTGTTTTTTTTTATGTTAATCCATTCTAATTAAATGAAGAATCCCCGTTTTATTCTGGCCATATTGTTTTCCGGACTATGCCTGCTTGCCCAGGCGCAGCAGCCCCGCGGTCAGCAGCGGGGACAGCAGGATGGGCAGGCTGCCGAAGTGCAGCTGACGGGCAGGGTTGTCGATGGCAGCGACAACAGCCCGCTGCCCGGGGCCCACGTGTCCCTGGTTCATTTTCGCGATTCCACCCGCGTTTATCATACCACCACCGATTACGACGGGCATTTTTCGTTCCGTGTGGGCAGGGGGCGCTATTACCTGGGTGCCAGTTTCGTCGGATACCAGACGCTGGTGTTGCAGGAACCCGTTGCCCTACAGAACGCGCGCTCCGAAGCAGGCACGCTGAGGCTGGCGCCCGGGGCCTTGCTGGAGGAGGTACAGGTCAGCGGGGAACGTCCCAACGTCCTTGTACGGGGAGACACCCTGGATTTCGATGCCCGGGCCTACCGGGTGAACCCCGATGCCAGTGCCGAAGACCTGATCCGCCGCATGGCCGGCATCCAGGTGCAGGACGGCACCGTTCAGGCCCAGGGGGAAGATGTCCGGCGGGTGTTGGTCGACGGGCGTGAATTTTTCGGCAACGATCCGAACATCGCCCTCAGAAACCTGCCGGCCGACGTCATCGAGCGCATAGAAGTCTTCGACCAGATGAGCGATGAATCGGAACTGACCGGTTTCGATGACGGGGAACGCAGCAAGACCATCAACATCGTGACCCGTCTGGATACCCGCAGCGGGCAGTTCGGCCGGGTATATTCCGGTTATGGCGGGGAGGACCGCTACCAGGCGGGCATTGCCACGAATATTTTTCACAACGACAGCCGCATCTCCCTCCTGGGCATGAGCAACAACATCAATGAACAGCGTTTCTCCCGGGAGGACATGACCAGCGTGATGGGCGGCGGCCGGGGCGGCCGGGGCGGCCGAGGGGGCGGGATGCCCGGTGGCGGAATGCCCATGGGAGGCGATTTTCGCATGCCCACCCAGTATGGTTTCAACACGACCCATGCCCTGGGGACCAATTTCTCGAACTCCTGGAGCGATAAACTGGAGTTGAGCGCCAGCTATTTCATGAACCTGTCCGACAACATGACCAGCCAGTTGACCGACCGGGAGTATTTTCTGGATGAGCGCAACAACCAGTGGTACCGGGAGGACAGCGAATCCAGTTCCAACAGTGCCAACCACCGTTTCTCCATGCGCATGACCTACGATTTGGATGAACGCAACTCCATCCGCTTCACCCCCCGGGCCACCCTGCAGAACAACAATTCGGACAGCTATCTGAACGCCATCAATGCCCTTGGAGATAACCTGATGGTAAGCCAGTCCGAGACCGGCTATGATGCCGACCTGAGCGGTTACAATGTATCCGGCTCACTGCTTTACCGCCACAGTTTCAATAAGAGCGGCCGGACGGTTTCGGCCAATGTCAATACCAACTTCAACAACAACCAGAGCCTTTATTTCCTGGATGCCCTGAACGAATACTTCAGCGGGAACGATCCGGAGCCGGGCAACGAGGATGTGGTGAGCGATTACCTGAACCAGCGTTCGGATTCCGAAACCCTCAACAACACCCTCTCCTCCAGCCTCACCTATACAGAGCCTGTCGGGGAGACGGGGCAATTGCGGGTGAACTACAATATTTCCAGGGCGACGCGTTCGACAGACCGCATGACCTATTCCTGGGATGAGGGGCGGGATGCGTACAGCCTGTTTGAATCGGACCTTTCCAACCGGCTTCAGAGCCATTACCTGACCCAGCGGGGAAGCCTCGGCTACAATCTCCGCTACGGAGAAATGAACATGACTTTTGAACTGGGATACCAGCACGCCGCCCTGACGGCCGACCAGGAATACCCTTATTCACAACGCATCGAGCGGAATTTCCGCAATGTGCTTCCCGGTTTCCGGTTGAGCTACAACATTGCCAGGGGAAGATCCCTGAGGTTCAATTACCGTACCAGCACCAGTGCCCCGTCCGTAACACAATTGCAGGATGTGGTGGACAATGCCAACCCCATGCTGCTCTCCTCGGGAAACCCAAACCTCGGGCACAGCTACTCCCATTTCCTGAGCGGGAGGTACAACACCACCAATACCGCGAACCTGACGAATTTCTTTGCCTTCGTGATGGCCAATATCTCGAGCGGCTATATCGGAAACGCCACCATGGTCGCCCTGAAGGATACCATCCTGCCGGGGGGTCTGGCGCTGCGCAAGGGCACCCAGTATTCCCAGCCGGTGAACCTGGACGGCTTCGCCAATGTACGCACCCACCTGAACTACGGCTTTCCGTTCCGGGCCATCAGAAGCAATCTGAATCTTTCTTCCAGGCTGTCCTACACCCGCACGCCCAGCATGATCAACGGGCAGACGAACCTGGCCAACAATTATGCCATGGGAGGGGGCCTGAGCCTCTCCAGCAACATCAGCCCGAATGTGGACTTCACCCTCTCCTACAATGCCAATTACAACCTGGTGGAGAACACGATCAGGCCCCAGCTGGACAATACCTATTTTTCCCATGTAACAGGCGCCCAATTCAGTCTCATCTTCCTGAATAGCTGGGTGTGGCGCAGCGACATCAGCCACCTGATGTACCGGGGGCTGGGAGACGGATTCAACCAGGACTACTTCCTGTGGAACATGAATATCGGCAGGAAGTTTCTGAAGAACAAGCAGGGGGAGCTGACCCTCAGTGTGTTCGACCTGCTGGAGCAGAACGACAACATCGTGCGCAACGTCACGGGCAACTATGTGGAGGACCTGCGCACCAACACCCTGACCCGTTTCTTCATGCTGACCTTTACGTACAACCTGCGTAACTTCAATGTGCGCCAGGGATAAGTGAAATGGTTTTTCGGCAAAAAAAAACCCGGCCGCAATGGACCGGGTTTTTTTTGTTTGGTCAGGAATCGACCTCTAAAGCCGTGACTGACCTTATGCGAGTTTTACGTTGGCCGCATTCAACCCCCTTCTGCCTTCCTGCAGTTCAAAGGTCACCTCGTCGCCTTCGCGGATCTGGTCGATCAGACCAGTGGCGTGTACGAAGTATTCGTTGTCAGATTCGTCGTCTTTGATAAATCCAAATCCTTTAATCTCGTTAAAGAATTTAACTGTTCCGTTTTTCATAATCGTGTAAATGTAAATGGTGTGAATAGGAATTGATCAACCCCCGGCCTGCCGGGGAAACCTGCTGCTTGTGAAGAGGATTCTGGGATCAGAATGGGGAGGGTAATCAATGCCTTTTGTTAATAATCGCAACAAAGGTACTAAAAAAACACTTGTCCCCGTTTTTTTTTGTTTTTTTGGCTTCCCCGCGCCGGGTCAGTCTTCTTTGGGTTCCACGGTCCTCTTCACCGGGTGGACGCCATAGTCGGACGGGGAGGCGGAAATGGCGGCCCCGATGGCGGTACAATACTCTGCATGTTTCGGGATGTGAAACCTGACTTTGTACAGCCTGGAGAGGGAATCCAGTATTTTCCCCGCGAGGGGGGCGTTCACCAGCTTTCCGGAAAGGACGATGTTCTTGTCTCCGTGCTGCCGGGCGGCAAATATGGACATCATGCCAATGACCTGGAACACCATGTTCAGGATGCCCCTGGTGATGTCTTCCTTGCTGGCCTGTTCGCTCATCTTGCCGAAGTTGGAGGCTGTGATGTTGCTCGGGAGGTTGCCGATCTCCGCCTGGGAGATGTCGCCCACGCTCAGGTCGATGTTTCCCAGCTTTCCCCTGGAGGCCGATTCCATGATGTTGTCAAAATTTGACAGGTTAACCATGGCCTTGGACAGGCCGAGGATGGTCCCCCCGCCCACGCCCGTGCCGCCCAGGTGGCTGATGCACTGCCCGTGCGCCTTGACAAAGGCAGTTCCTGTGCCCATGCTGACAATGATGGCGTTCTCGAGGCCAGACAAAAAGAGCCCGCCGTATCCCAGCGCCCTGAATTCGGCCACTTTCCTGATGGGCAGTCCCAGCAAGTCCTGATCCAGGAAGGAGGCCCCCACGCCGGTGGTGATCACCCTGTCGATTTCCTGGAATCCGACTTTGTGGGTGTTGAGGAACTTGCCCATGGCCCCGGAAGCAGATGCTACCGGGTCATTCGCCTCCACGGTCAGGGGTTCCAGTATCCGGCTGCCTTTCATCCCGACAATCTTTGTCGTGCTGCCGCCGATGTCGATGCCTATTATCATGATGCTTGGTTTTCAGGACAAAGGTACGAAACTTCCTCAGATGCCGATCTCCACCTGCAGCATGAGGTTCCAGAAACGCCTGTCATCCTGTGTGCCTCCCTCCTCCTTTTGGTACGACAGGTTCATCTGCAGCTTGTTGCGGTGCCCGGACAGGTATTTTGTGACCCCAAGGGTGTAGACCGTGAGGGATGGTTCCAGCAAGGACAGCTCCTGCTGGGGCACCACCCTGGTATGGCGGCCGGCCAGTTCAAACCGGGAGGGGAACACATAACTCAACTGGGTGTTGATCCCATGGCCGGTCAGGACATATGGGGCCGGGAGTCCTGCAGCATGCGGAGAAGGGAGTACCTGTTCCGGTACGTGGCGCCGGGCGGCCTCCCATTGCAGGGCCCACCCCTGGTATTTGGCGATCAGGTCGATGAAACCGCTTCGGATGTCCAGGGGGTTGTCCAGTGTGGCCCCCCGCTGTCCGGCCACTCTGACCGCCTGGTGGTTGAAGGAATAGGTGGCGCCCAGGGATATCTTCGGGCTGGCTTCCCGTTCAAGATCGCCCTCCGAGAAATCCCCGTCATTGGTAAACGGCCCCAGTGGCAACAGCTCCAGCCGTCCGGTGTAGGCCAGTCCGTTATCGGTTCGCTGGATGTTTCTGCCCTCTCCGGTTGAAACGGCCCACTTCAGGTTGTAATGCAGGCCTCCCAGGCTGTTGTTGTAATAGCCCATCAGGCCGAAATCACGATCGATATTGAATACGGCATTCACCAGGGAGCGTTCCGCAAATTGCTGCTGTCCGCTGGAGGTCACCCGCTGCCTGTTCCCAGGGAGCTTACCCTGCCCCATTCCCATGTAATAACGGTCTGAGAACCGGTAAAAGACCATGGCGTCCCTGACGATCCCGGGGAATCCCGTATTGTCCCAATCCTGGTCTCCCCTGGAGAAGGAAAGCTGCAGGTAATAGGTCAGTCCGGATCTTCCCACATACCCGTCGAACCGAAGCCTCAGCCGCCGCACGTTGGCCTCGATGGATTCCGGACCCAGGTCGGTTCCGGAAAAGCTTGTGATCCCGATGCGGTTCTGCATACGGAATCTGAGGTTGAGTCCAAAGCTGGAATCCGGGGCAAAGAACCCCAGCCCCTTGTCAAAGCTGATGACGGCCCTTTCGTCGACCTCTGTCTGGGCGTGAAGTGTCAGCGGGGAAAGCGCGAGAAGCAGAATGCCCAGGATGCAGGTCAGCAGGAAGGGGAGGGTGGCAGGGTGTTTCCTCGGGGAGTGCATATCAACGGAAGAAAGTCGGTATCGATTCAGGAAAGTCCGGCGGCCAGCAGGTCGGCTATGTGTATGGTCCGTATGGGAATCTGGTGTTTTTTGATGTAACCGTCCAGGTGCATCAGGCAGGAGGCCTCTGTGGACACGATGTATTCGGCTCCCGTCGACAGCGCGTTTTCCAGCTTTTGCCTGGCCATGGCCGTGGCAATGGCCTCGTTCTTGACGGAAAAGGTGCCCCCGAAACCGCAGCACACATCGCTGCCGGGCATCTCCAGCAATTCGAGTCCTTCGACATGGGAGAGCAATTCCCTGGGCTCATCCTTCAGGCCGTATTCCCTGAGGGCGGCGCAGGAATCGTGGAGGGTCACCCGGGCCTCGAACCGTGCGCCCAGATCCGGCTTTTTGACCATGTTGACCATGAAATCGGTAAACTCAAAAATTTTCCTTGACAGGTATTTGTTTTCATTATGCCAGGCGGAGTTGTAGAACATTTCCGGGTAATAATTCTTCACCATGCCGATGCAGGAGGCCGAAGGCCCCACCACGTAGTCGTAGTCCATGAAATCCCGGATGAATTTTTCGCCCAGGCACTTGGCTTCATCCCAAAACCCGTTGTTGAAGGCGACCTGGCCACAACATGTCTGGGCCGGGTTGTAGGTGGCCCTGATGCCGGCCTTCTGCAGCACCTTGAGCATGCTTTGTCCCGTAGCGGGGAACAACTGGTCAATAAAGCATGGAATAAAAATCCCGGTATTCATCATGTATTGTTTTGGCTATTGGCTACCGGCCATTGGCTGCCGGCCAAAAATCTGCTTCCGACACCCCACAGCCGGTTCCCGACATCACCCTCTCTGCCTGACCGCCTCAAACAGCACCACGCCTGTGGCCACAGACACGTTCAATGAGCCGATACGGCCTTTCATGGGAATGGACACGATCCCATCGGCCATTTTGCGCACCGCCGGACTGATCCCTTTGTCCTCCGCTCCCATAACGATGGCCAGGGGGGCGGTCAGGTCGGCCTGGTAGATGGTCTGCGGGCCTTTTTCGTCGCAGGCGAGCACCCTCAGGCCGCACTCTTTCAAAAACGCGATGCTTTCCGGGATGCTGGACTCCTTGCAGACGGGCATGCTGGTCAGGGCCCCGGAGGAGGCCTTGATGGCCTCGGCATTCACCGGCGCCATGCCCCTGGCGGGAATGACCAGCGCATGGGCTCCGGCACATTCGGCCGAACGGGCCAGGGCCCCCAGGTTGCGCACGTCGGTGATGCCGTCGAGCAGCACCAGCAAAGGGGTTTCTCCCCCTTCGAATAGGGCCGGCAGCAGGGCATGCAGGGGCTGGTATTCGATCAGGGACCCGAAGGCGATCACGCCCTGGTGGTTGAGCCGTGTGACCCGGTTGAGCTTCTCTGCGGGCACCATCTGGAACGGGACCTTGTTTTGCCGGATCAGCTGAAACAGCTTTTGAAAGTTCTCTCCGCCGAGTCCCTTCTGCAGGAGCACTTTTTCCAGCGGCTCGCCTTTGAGCAGGGCCTCCATGACCGGCCTGATTCCGAATAGGTGCTGTTCTGCAGCCATGGGTTTCGCGCAATTGGTTTGGCGGGTCGCCCCAAGGCGGTCCGCATGATCTGCAAAGGTCGCAAAAAAAATGCAGCTCCCGGCAGGCCACCTCAATTTATCCGCCAGTCGACCGGTTCTTCCCCCTGCCTTTCCAGGATCTGGTTGGCCTTGGAAAAGTGGCGGCAGCCGAAAAAGCCTCTGGCAGCACTCAGGGGGGAAGGGTGGGGCGCTCTGAGCACATGGTGCCTGCCGGTATCGATGAGCGACTGCTTGGCCTGGGCGTAGGCACCCCAGAGGAGGAATACAAGCCCGTCCTTTTGTTCGGAGAGGGCCCGGATGGCGGCGTCCGTAAACTGTTCCCAGCCCTTGTTCTGATGGGATCCGGCCTGGTGGGCCCGGACCGTCAGGGTGGCGTTCAGCAGCAGGACCCCTTGCCTGGCCCAGGACTCCAGGTTGCCGTGCGGGGGCATGGGGATGCCCAGGTCGTCCCCGAGTTCCCGGAAAATATTCTGGAGGGAGGGCGGTTTGGGTATGCCGCGGTTTACCGAGAAGCACAACCCATGTGCCTGTCCGGGTCCATGGTAAGGATCCTGCCCGAGCAGGACCACTTTGACCTGTTCGAAGGGGGTGTGGTTAAAGGCCGAAAAGATCAGGGACCCCGGAGGGAAGATCCGGTGCTTTTTCTTTTCCTCCAGGAGGAATTCCTTCAGCCTGGCAAAATAGGGGGCCTGAAATTCGGCACCAAGGATCTTTTTCCAGCTTTCTTCCATTCGGGGGTTCACGTTGGACGCGGTCATGATAAGGGGTGTTTGATGCTGCCTCCTGGCGGGCCGGGGACCCAGGCCGGATCTGAATGGCCGACCACTTCATGATCCCGGCTTCGCCTGTTGGTCGATGCGGTCAGTCAAAGCCTTAAAATCCAGCCCGGCAAAATCTCCCGAGCTCATCATCAGCAACACGGTGCCCGGCCTCAGCTCTCCGGAAAGGGCCTCATGCAAGGCTTTCGCATTGCTGTATACCTGCAGATCCGGCCGGTTAAAGGCCCCGCTGATGGCTTCCGGGTCGAGCTCCGGCAAACGCTTCATGTGCAAGGCATGGGGGCTGAAAAAAACCAGGGCCGTGTCGGCCTGGTCCATGCTGCAGCGGTACTGTCCGAGGAAGTCCTTGTTGAGGCTGCTGAAAGTATGCAACTCCATGCAGGCCACCAGCCTCTTTTCAGGGAAGAACTCCCTGACGGCTCCGATGGTGGCCTTCAGTTTGGAGGGTGCGTGGGCGAAATCCCGGAACAGGGTGATGTCGTTGTTGCGGTGCATTTTTTCCAGCCGGTTGCTGGCGCCCCGGAAGGAGCCGATGGCATCGAGAAAGTCCGCGGCGGGAAGTCCCATTTGCCCGCAGACCAGGCGGGCTCCCTCCAGGTTGTACAGGTTGTGTTTCCCAAACACCTGCACGGGGTACTCCCTGCCCTCATGACGCACCACAGGCAGTCCCTTTTTAAGGGTATAGTCCGGCAGGGAATAGGGTACGGGCCGTATCCCGTCCGGCAGGCTTTCTTCGCAGAGGGCACGAAGGACCGGATCGGCCTGACACCAGATCAGGGTTCCCCCGGGCCGTATGGTTTGAATGAAGGTTCTGAACTGTTCCAGGTAGGATTCAAAACTTGGGAACACGTTGATATGGTCCCAGGCGATGCCGCTCAAAAGGGCGATGTGCGGCTTGTACAGGTGGAACTTGGGCCTGCGGTCGATCGGGGAACTCAGGTACTCGTCACCCTCCAGAACCATCCATGGGGCCTCCCCGCTGAGGCGGACCATCACTTCGAAGCCTTCAAGCTGGGCGCCGACCATGAAATCCGACCGGATGCCGCTTCGGTCGAGGGCATGGAGGATCATGGCCGTGATGGTGGTCTTGCCGTGGCTGCCCCCGACCACCACCCGGGTTTTTTCTTTGGACTGTTCATAAAGGAACTCGGGGTAGGAGAAAACCCTCAACCCGAGCTCCCTGGCCCTGGCCAGCTCGGGATTGTCTTCCCGGGCGTGCATGCCCAGGATGACGGCATCCAGGCCGGAATGAACTTTTTCAGGAAACCAGCCGTTTGCTTCAGGCAGCAGTCCGTATTTTTTCAGCCGGTCCCTGCTGGGGTTCACGATTTCGTCGTCCGAGCCGCTGACCCGGGCGCCTTTTTTATGCAGGGCAATGGCCAGGTTGTGCATGGCGCTGCCCCCGATGGCGATGAAATGAACATTCATGAGTGGATGCCCCTGTTGATTGCGGGTAAAGATAGGGGTTTTTGGCCATCGCCCATGGGAAGATGCGGGCTTTTTACGGCGACATGAAGCCAATCTTTAGTAGTTTTGTACTGTTAATAAAGGTGTAAATAATAAATTAGGTGTATTAATAGATATGAAAGTTTTCTCGGTGGTAGCTGATTACTGGAAAATGGATGGGGGCGCCTGCTTCGGGGTGGTGCCCAAGACTGTTTGGGGCAAGCACGTCCCATCCGACGAAAACAACAAGATACGGATTGCCACCCGCTGCATGCTGGTGGATACGGGCGACCGGCTGATCCTGTTCGATACGGGCATGGGCGATAAGCAAAGCGACAAATTTTTCAGCTATTATCAACTGTTCGGAAACGAAAGCCTGGAGCGCTCTTTCGAAGGGCTCGGTTATTCTTTCGATCAGGTCACGGACGTGGTCTTCACACACCTGCACTTCGATCATGTGGGGGGTGCACTGCGGTGGGCCGGGGACGGCAAACCCCCTGAACCGGTATTCCCCCATGCCACCCATTATGTTTCCCGGGAACAATGGGAGTGGGCCATGAATCCCAACCCCAGGGAGAAGGCTTCTTTTTTCCCGGAGAATTACCTGCCCCTGTATGAAAGCGGCCGCCTGGAACTGATCCACGGGGAAGGATCTTTCTGCGACGGGGTCTACCTGAGCCTCAAGCACGGCCATACGCGGGGTCAAATCATTCCCATCGTGGATTACAAGGGACGCAAGGTGGTGTTTACGGCCGATTTCATTGCCGCCCTGCTCAACATCCCCCTGGCCTATGTGCCGGCCTTCGATATAGAACCACTGACTTCCATGAAGGAAAAGGAGGCGTTTTACCGGGAGGCCCTGGAGAACGATTACGTGCTGTTCTTTCAGCATGATTTTGACAACGAGTGCTGCACCTTGCAGAACACGCCGAAAGGGGTCCGTGCCGGGGAGGTGTTCCGGCTGAAGGACATGCCGGGCCGTTGACCGGCCCGTACCGGCGTTCTCTGGCCTGTGTGATACAGGGATAAGGAGTCCGCAGGCCAGGGTCCTGGGAAGACCAGTGTTTCACCAATGAACCAACCCATGCAGGAAATCATTGACAATTACAACAAACGCTTCGCCGCAGCCCCTCCCGTGGAAATCCTCTCCGCCCTGGCGGGGGCGCATCCGGGAAAGATGGTGTTTTCAAGCAGCCTGGGCGCGGAAGACCAGGTCATCACCCACCTGCTCGCCGGCCTCGGCCTGGGCGGGGCGGTCTTTACCCTGGATACCGGGAGGCTCTTTCCCGAAACCTATGACCTGATGGAGAAAACCAATGCCCGCTACGGGCTGTCGATCCGGGTCTTTTTCCCGGATTCGGAAAGGGTGGAGGAGATGGTCGGCCAAAAGGGGGTGAACCTCTTCTACCACAGCATTGAAAACCGCAAACTGTGTTGCCACATCCGCAAGACCGAGCCCTTGCGCCGGGCCCTGAAGGGGCAGGAGGTCTGGATCACCGGCCTGCGCCGGGAGCAGTCACCCACCCGCAGAGACCTGCAATTGTTCGGGTGGGACGAGACCCATGGCATCATCAAGGTCAACCCCTTGCTGGAGTGGCGCGAGAAACAGGTCTGGGATTTCATCCGGGAGCATCAGGTTCCCTATAACCCCCTGCATGACGAAGGATTTCCCAGCATTGGCTGCCAGCCATGCACCCGTGCGGTGCAGCCCGGGGAAGATGTGCGGGCCGGGCGCTGGTGGTGGGAGAATCCCGACAGCAGGGAGTGCGGCCTGCATGTGGGCGGAGGCGGCTCCTAGGCGTCCTTGGGCGGAATCAGGTCGTTTTGCAGGGTGGTGCCCCCGTCCACCTTGATGATGGACCCCGTGATCCAGGAAGCCTCATCCGACAGCAGAAAAGAGGCCATGGAGGCGATGTCCTCCGGCCGGCCGATCCGCCCCAAAGGATAGCGTGACGGGGCCTTTTCAATCATTTCCAGGTAAGAGGGTTCGTCCTCGAAGACCTTGTTGTCGAGGTGGAGGGGCGTTTTGACCAGCCCCGGGTTGATGGCGTTCACCCGGATGCCGTAAGGGCCCAGGTCGCCGGCCAGGTATTCCGTCAGCATATCGAGTCCCGCCTTGGACACCGAATAGGCCACGCTCGTGCCGGGTGATTTGGAGGCGATCGAGGAGATGTTCACCACCGAGGCGTTCCCTGCCTTTTTTAACAATGGGAGCAGGGCCTTCACCAGGTAGAACGGCCCGCTCAGGTTGATGCCCAGGATGCGGTCCCAGCGTTCGTTATCGGTGGCTTCCATGCCGCCCCAGGCCACGATGCCGGCATTGTTGACCAGGGCGTGCAGGATGCCGTGGCGGGATTCCAGCTCCCGGGCCACGCGGCGGCATTCGTCCGGGTCGGAGACATCGCCCGTCATGAATTCCAGCCTGCCTTCCAGTTCGGGGTGCAGGGTGAGGGCCCGGTCGATCTTTTCCCGGCTGCGGCTCAGGGAAACGACCCGGTGGGAACCCTCCCGGATCAGGCGGCCGGCGATGGCCAGCCCGATGCCGGAGCTTCCGCCCGTGATCAGCGCAATTCTTTCAGCTTGCATAAGCGTTTGTATTGATCCGCACAAAGATGCTTTTTTTCTGTCAGCAAAACAAAGCCGGTGGGTAGATGTTTTATCTTTATCCTAAAGACAACGGGCAGGGTGCAATCCCTTCGGTGCACATACCGGCAGCCTGTCCGACGAACCCATTAATCATTGTTCATCATGAAACGAACCATCATCCTTTTATTGCTGCCCTTCGCCCTGATGCAGGGGGCCTTTGCCAAAACCCCGGAGGACCCTGAGAGCCCGTGGACCACGTCCGGTTTTTTCAGCCAGCAGCTCAACCAGGTCAGTTTTTCCCACTGGGCTGCCGGGGGAGAGTCCAGCCTGTCTTCCACCAGCCTGCTGACCCTGGGGGCCAACTACAAACAGGACCGCATTCACTGGGAAAACAAACTGGAGCTGGCCTTCGGCATCATGAAGACGGAAGACGCCCCCACCCGCAAGAACCAGGACCTGATCGACCTGGTCTCCAAGCTCGGCAGGGAGGTGGCGCCCCGTCTGAGCACCACGGCCCTGCTGAACTTCAAATCGCAGTTTGCCCAGGGGTTCAATTATCCCAACGACAGCGTGGCGGTATCGCGTTTCATGGCTCCCGGCTACCTGATTCTGTCGGCCGGCCTGGATTACAAACCCTGGGAGTTTCTTTCCGTTTTTGTGTCTCCGGCCACCGGGAAAATCACTTTTGTCAGGGACCAGTCACTGGCGGACCAGGGGGCCTTCGGGGTGAGGCCCGGGGAGAACAGCCGGTCGGAATTCGGGGCCATGCTCCGGCTGGCATTTGAAAAGGAAGTCTTTGAGAACGTGGGGCTCAGCTCCAAACTGGAGCTGTTCAACAACCTCACCGATGAGAACCGTTCCAACCGCAAGAACACGGACGTGAACTGGCAGACCACCATCAACATGAAGGTGAACCGTTTCATCACCGCCAGCATCCTGCTGCACATGATCTACGACCACGACATCCCCATCCCTGTCGGGGAGACACCCCAGGGTGATACCGTCTACGGTCCGCGTCTGCAAGTGCAGCAAATGCTGGGGGTGGGACTCTCCTACAGCTTCTGAGTCCCTTCTTACTTGACAAATAGCATCTCCCGGTATTTCGGCAGGGGCCACATGCTATCCTCCACCAGGATCTCCAGTTTGTCGATGTGGTAACGGATCCCGTCCATGCGTGGCTTGACGACCCGGCAGTAGGTCTCCGCTTTCCCGGCGCTGTCCTCCATGGCGTTGGCTTCTTTCCGTTCGGCGATCATGGCCATCACATCCGATTTGATTGCGGTGATGTGTTCCGATATCTTGTTGATGGTGTGCAATTGCATGGCGGCATGCTCCTTGTATTGTTCGTCGGACAGCACATCCTTGAGGCCGCGGACATTCTCCACAAGCAGGTTCTGATAACGGATGGCCACGGGCAGGATGTGGTTTCCGGCCAGGTCGCCCAGCACCCGTGACTCGATCTGCAGCACCTTGGCATAGTTCTCCAGCCGTATTTCATAACGGGCATGCAACTCCCTGCGGGTAAAGATGCCGTTGGAGGAGAACAGCTCCATGGTCTTGTCCGAGATATAGTGAACCAGGGCTTCCGGGGTGGTGGCGTGGTTGGGGAGTCCCCTCTTGGCGGCCTCCTCCACCCACTCCTGGCTGTAGCCGTTGCCTTCGAACAGGATGTGCCGGCTTTCGCTGATGGTCTTTCGCAGGACCCGGAAAATGGCCTCGTCCTTCTCCACCCCCTTGTCCATGAGCTTGTCCACCTGCTCCTTGAAACGCCTGAGCTGATCAGCCAGGATGGTGTTGAGCACGATCATGGAGGGTCCGCAGTTTGCTGAGGAGCCCACGGCCCGGAATTCGAACTTGTTGCCCGTAAAGGCCATGGGGGACGTGCGGTTGCGGTCGGTGTTATCCAGGATGATCCGGGGGATCTTGCCGATGTTCAGCTTGAGTTCGGTTTTCTCCCCGGGGGTCATCTTGCGGTCCTTGACCTTTTTTTCGATCTCGTCCATCACGGCCGTCAGCTGCTTGCCGATGAAGACCGACAGGATGGCCGGGGGCGCCTCATTCGCCCCAAGGCGGTGGTCGTTGCCGGCCGAGGCGATCGCGGCCCGAAGCAGTCCCGGGTGTTCACCCACGGCCCGGATGATGTTGACGAAGAAGGTCAGGAACAGCAGGTTGGTCTTGGGAGTGTGGCCCGGGCTGAGCAGGTTCTTGCCCGTATTGGTGGCCAGGGACCAGTTGTTGTGCTTGCCGCTGCCGTTCACCCCTTCGAAGGGCTTTTCGTGGAACAGCACCCTGAAGTGGTGCTTGCGGGCGGTGCGCTCCATGAGGACCATGACCAGCTGGTTGTGGTCGATGGCGATGTTTACCTCCTCATACACCGGCGCCAGCTCAAACTGGTTGGGTGCCACTTCGTTATGTCGTGTTTTTACCGGGATGCCCAACTTCCAGGCTTCTGTTTCGAACTCCTTCATGAAGGCGGCCACGCGGCGCGGGATGGCCCCGAAATAATGGTCCTCCAGCTGCTGTCCCCGGGCCGGCGTATGCCCGCAGAGGGTGCGGCCGGTCAGTACCAGGTCGGGCCGGGCGTGGAACAGGGACTCGTCGACCAGGAAGTACTCCTGCTCCCAGCCCAGGGTGGGAAAAACCCTGGTGATGCTGCGGTCGAACAGCTGGCATACCTCCACGGCCACCTCGTCGATCAGGGAAAGGGCTTTCAGCAAGGGGGTCTTGAAGTCCAGGGCCTCGCCCGTGTAAGCGATGAAAATCGTCGGGATGCACAGGGTGCCGTCCAGGATGAAGGCCGGTGAGCTGGGGTCCCAGGCTGAATAGCCCCTGGCCTCGAAGGTGTTCCTCAGTCCGCCGCTGGGCAGGCTGCTGGCGTCCGGTTCCTGCTGCACCAGCTGGGTGCCGTCGAACTGTTCAATGGACGCATTGGCCTCGATGGGGGTGAAAAAGGCATCGTGTTTCTCGGCTGTGGCCCCGTTCAGGGGCAGGAACCAGTGGGTATAATGGGTGGCCCCTTTGGAAGTGGCCCAGGCCTTCATGGCTGAAGCCACCTGGTCGGCCAGTTTCTTGTCGATCTGGCCGGACTTGTCCATGATCTCGGCCAACTGACGGAACTGCTCATCGGGCAGGTATTCCCGCATGACCGGCCGGGAGAACACCAGGCTGCCATAATATTCGGATACTTTGGGGGGGATGTCCACCTGCGGAACTTCGCGGTGGCTCAGGGCATTTTTAAGGGCTTCGAATCGGATGTTCATGATAAAAGTTTAAAAATATTTCAAAAGTAAGCATAAAAAAAGGGGGGTCAGGTAAAAAAAGATAATAAATTATGAACAAGATGTGAAAAAAATGGGGGGGGTGGCTATTGGATATTGGCTGTTGGCTTATGGCTGTTGGCTTATGGCTGTTGGCTAATGGCTAAATGCTAATGCCCAGCGACCAATTGCCAACCCGTGGCGCTGGGGCATGGCGTACGGGTGTGCTTTTTTATTACCTTTGGGTGGTTTTTTATCCGATTCACTTAATTATAACGAATTATTATGGGAACGATCATTGTCATTGGTGTCGTCGTCCTGCTGGTACTCTGGCTGGTGGGCATGTACAACAGCCTGGTGCGGCTGCGCAACCAGGTAAAGAATGCCTGGGCGCAGATCGATGTGCAGCTCAAGCGCCGTTACGATTTGATCCCCAACCTGATTGAGACGGTCAAGGGATACATGAAGCACGAAAAGGAGGTCCTGGAGAATGTCACCCGCATGCGGGCGCAGGCCATGGAGGCCTCCGGGGTGGCCGACAAGGCCCAGGCCGAAGGCCGGCTGAGTTCCGCCCTGGGGCAGTTCAAGGTCGCCGTGGAGAACTACCCCGATTTAAAGGCCAATCAGAACTTCCTCGCCTTGCAGGAGGAGCTCACCTCCACCGAGAACAAGATCTCCTTTGCCCGCCAGAACTACAACGACCAGGTGCTGTTTTTCAACAACAAAACCGAGGTGTTCCCTTCCAATGTGGTGGCCGGCATGTTCGGGTTTAAAAAAGAGGTGTTTTTTGAGATCGAGGACGCCACCGAGCGGCAGGTCCCCAAAGTCAGCTTTTAGGGTATGTGGGAAGTCATTCGTAAAAACCAGCAGAAGTCATTGCTCCTGCTTATTTTGATGGGGCTGACCCTGGTGCTCCTGGGCTACGTCATCGGCATGGCATTCGACCCCGTCGATGGCGGATTCTTCGGCATCATCCTGGCCCTGTTGCTGTATTTCATCCTGCTGGGGGTGGCCTTCTCCCAGGGCCGGTCCATCATGCTCCGCATGCACAATGCACGCAAGGCGAACCCGGAAGAGTACCAGCAGCTGGTCAACATTGTGGAAGAGATGCGGCTGTCGGCCGGCATGCCGGCCATGCCGGAGGTCTATGTGATCGACGATCCCTCGCCCAATGCCTTTGCCGCGGGCATGAACCCCAACAAGAGCGTGGTGGCGGTGACCACCGGGCTGCTGCGCATGATGAACCGGGATGAGCTGCAGGGCGTGGTGGCCCATGAGATCTCCCACATCATGAACCGGGACATCCGCTACATGACCCTGGCCACCATCATGGTGGGCACCGTGGCCATACTCTCCCAGATTTTCCTGCGCAGCATGATGTTCGGGGGGGTGCGCCGCAGCGGGGGAGGGGGTAACAAAGGCAAGGGCAACGCCATCCTCATCATTGTGGCCATACTGTTCAGCATCCTGGCGCCCATCGCCATCCGGTTGCTTTACCTGGCGGTCTCCCGCAAGCGGGAGTATCTGGCCGATGCCTCGGCCGCGAGGCTTACACGATTCCCCGAGGGGCTCGCCTCTGCCCTGGAGAAGATCGCCGGAAGCACCGCCGACATGAAGGTGGCGGACAAATCCATGGCCCCCATGTATATTGCCAACCCGCTCAAACCCAAAGGGCAGCGGATACGCAACCTGAGCAGTACCCATCCCCCGCTGGAGCACCGGATCCGCATCCTCCGGGGCATGGGCAAAAGCCACTCCCTGCAGGATTATGAGCATGCCTATAAAAGCGTGACCGGGAGCCAGAGGGGGGTGATTCCCGCCTCCGCCGCAAAACCCGGTAAATAATTTTTTGTCAGGAATTTCCGGCGACCTCCGTGCGGATGATCTCCAGCTTCTCTTCCATGGGAAGCAGGCCGTCTATCCAGTGAATGCGGTACCCTTTGCGTTCCATTCGCCTGAACCAGGTCATCTGCCGCTTGGCGAACTGGTGGATGGCGGTGTTGAGCTTCTCGAACATCTCCTCGTAATTGAGTTCCCCCGTGGCGTAACGGGTCAGGTAGCGGTATTCCAGCCCGTAAAAATCCAGCTGCTCGGGCTTGAGGCCTGACTTGAGAAGGCGGTCGATCTCTTCCAGCATCCCCCGTTCCAGCCTGTTTTTCAGGCGCGCGGTGATGCGGCGGCGGATTTCCGCCCGGTCCAGGGAGATGCCAAACAATAAGGGATTCAGCCTGGGGTAGTCCATGCCGGCAGCGGGGTTCTCCTTGTTATGGGTTTCGATCTCGATGGCCCGCAGCAGCCGCTCGCGATCGTCCGTATCGGTGGTGTTGTGCAGGGGACGCATGCCGGCGAGCCTGTCGGTGAGTTCCTGCCAGGTAAGTCTGTCGAGCTTCTTGCGGAGGGCCTCGTTGCGGGGCACCCTGACCAGGTGGTAACCTCCGATGGCCGCCTCGATGTAGAGGCCTGTGCCCCCGCAAAGCACGGGCTGCTTGTGACGCTTCACCACATGCCGCCAGGCCTTCAGGAAGTCCTGCTGGAACTGGTACACATTGTATTCCTGCCCGGGGTCCATGATGTCGACCAGGTGGTAGGGCACCAGGTAGTCGTTCACCAGGTAATCCCCGTAATCCTTGCCCGTGCCGTAGTCCATGCCCCGGTACACCTGCCGGGAATCGGCGCTGATGATCTCCCCGTTCATGGCTGCCGCCAGACGGGCCGCCAGGCGGGTCTTGCCCGTGGCGGTGGGACCGGTGATCACGATCAGCGGGGGTGATTTGGGTTGCAGGCTCATGGCGGCCGGGGTATGCCGGGGGCACTCAGCATCCGGACAGTGCCCGGGCGTCCGCCTCCCTGTATTTATCCTCTGTTTCCATTAACAAGTTACGAATTTTATCCATCAGGGCAATGGGCGAACGGCCGAAATCAAGCCCTTCCGACGAAAAACAGGCCTGATGAATGCCCGGGTGGTGCTCCCGCAGGAATGCCAGCAGGTATTTTTCGTCGGCATGGCCCTGGGCGGCCTGGCTGGCCTTGAGGAACTGCAGGACGCGGAGCCCGTCCACCCGGTGGTGGCAGGCCCTGACGAACTGATCCCGGGTGGCGGCGTTGCGCCGAAGCGGACCGAACACATCGCGGGTGCCCAGCTGCTTCTGCAGGAACGGGGTCATGGGCGTATCGGCATCCCTGTCATACAGTGCCGGGAATGCCCGGCAGGTCTCGCCCACCCGGTCGAACAGCCGGTGGTCATACACCGGGTAGCTGTCCCAGTCGCCCCGTTTGCCCCGGATCAGGGCCGGTCCCGTGCCGAAGAACACCCGGTCGGAATAGCGCGTGGCGGGATAGACCCTTTCGGTATTGTGGTGCAGCAGGGGCCCCGCCTTGCGCAGCTTCTGCAAAAGGTAAAAGTCCTCCCCGCTCTTTTTGGCGGTCATGCCGCCGATCTTGCGGTAGGCCCTGAGCGGCAGCGCGATGGCCGACCCCAGGGCCGTGAAGGAGTAGGGCGATTCGATCCGCCACAGATTGAGGGCATAATGCCGCATGTAGATCTCGTAGCGCAGCAGGGCGCGGTCCAGGTCCTCGTCACCCGTCAGCCTGTGGTAATAGGGATTGGAAAGACCCATCGCCGTCGGATGGGCCTGCAGCTGCCGGACCACCGAGGCCAGGTATCCCGGGCCGAAGCGGGTGTCGGCATCCAGGCTGAGGATGATATCCTGGGGTTGCGCGGATTTGTGGTCCCGGGTTTTGGCAGAGGCACCTCCCGCAGATGCCTTCCCACCGGGTGCGGCGCCGGCACCTCTTTGGAAACACCAGAGGTCGATGGCATCCATCAGCGTCCTGCGCGCCATGCCCACCCCGTGGTCCTTGCCCGTCCATCCCCTGCCGGGGCTGCTGCGGTCGATCAGGTGCAGGTTGGGGAGGTGTTGGTTTGCCAGGGATTCCAGCGTGCGCCGGTTGTTCAGGCAGGCAGCCTCCCTGGTGGCATCCCGCCACCAGCGGTCCGGCTGGTTGACGCAAATCCAGAGATGGGCCTCCACCCCGGGCGCCTCCTGTTCCTGCAGGCATTCTATGGTTCCCGGCAGGTAGTCCGCCTCGTTCATGGCAGGAATCGCCACATGCACCCTGGTTGGTTTCATTGGCGGTTGGCTGTTGGTTGTTGGCTTTTGGCCGGACCTATCCCTTTTTTCCCTGGCGTTTCCGCTCGTGCTCGTCGAGGATGACCTTGCGCATGCGGATGTGTTTGGGGGTGAACTCCACGCATTCGTCCCTTCCGATGTATTCCAGGGCTTCCTCCATGGAGAACTTCACCGCCGGGGCGATGCTGGCCTTGTCGTCCGAGCCCGAGGCGCGGACATTGGTCAGCTTCTTGGTCTTGATCACATTCACCAGCAGGTCCTCCTGCCGGGAATTTTCCCCGATGACCTGTCCGGCGTATATCTCCTCGCCCGGATCGATGAAAAACTTTCCGCGGTCCTGCAGCTTGTCGATCGAATAGGCAATGGCCATGCCCGTTTCCATCGCGATCAGGGCGCCGTTGCGCTTGACCCCGAATTCTCCCTTGTGGGGCTCAAAGCCCTTGAGCCTGTGTGCCATGATGGCCTCCCCCTCCGTGATGGTGAGCATCTGGCTGCGCAATCCGATGAGGCCGCGGGCCGGGATGTCAAACTCCAGCACGGTGCGGTCGCCCTTGTGTTCCATGCCGGTCATCTCCCCCTTTCGCTGGGAGACCATCTCGATCACCTTGCCCGAGAAAGCCTCCGGGACATGCACCGTCAGGTGCTCCACCGGTTCATGCCGGACCCCGTCGATATCCTTCATGATCACCTGGGGCTGCCCCACCTGCAGCTCATAGCCCTCGCGCCGCATCGTCTCGATCAGGATGGAAAGGTGCAGCACGCCCCTTCCGGACACCAGATAAGCGTCGGATGATGCCGTCTCCTCCACCCGCAGCGCCAGGTTCTTTTCGGTCTCCCGGAACAGGCGGTCGCGCAGGTGGCGGCTGGTCACGAACTTGCCGTCCCGCCCGAAGAACGGGGAGTTGTTGATGGAGAACAGCATGCTCATGGTGGGCTCGTCGATGGCGATGGGCTTGATGGCCTCCGGCGCTTCAAAGTCGGCCACCGTGTCCCCGATTTCAAAGTTTTCCAGTCCGAGGACCGCGCAGATCTCCCCCGCCCGGATTTCGTGCTTGATCTTTTCCTTGCCAAGCCCTTCGAAAACAAACAATTCCTTGATGCGCGACTTCACCACCGAGCCGTCCCGCTTCACCAGCGACACCGGCTGGTTCTGCACCAGGCTGCCCCTGGTGAGTTTGCCCACGGCGATGCGGCCCACATAGGAACTGTAATCCAGCGAGGTGATCTGCATCTGGGTCGTGCCTTCCTCGTAAGTTGCCGGGGGAATAGACTCCAGGATCACGTCCAGCAGGTAGGACACATCCGTGGCCGGCTCCCGCCAGTCCGCCGCCATCCAGCCCCCCTTGGCCGAACCATAGACGGTCGGAAAGTTCAGCTGGTCCTCCGTCGCATTCAGGCTGAACATCAAATCGAACACTTTCTCCTGCACCAGCTCCGGGTCGCAGTTGGGCTTGTCCACCTTGTTGATCACCACAATGGGCTTCTTATCCAGCAAAATCGCCTTCTCCAGCACGAAGCGCGTCTGCGGCATGGGCCCCTCGAAGGCATCCACGATGAGCAGCACCCCGTCGGCCATGTTCAGCACCCGTTCGACCTCCCCGCCGAAGTCGGAGTGCCCGGGCGTGTCGATGATATTGATCTTCACGTCCTTATAACGCACCGAGCAGTTCTTGGACAGGATGGTGATGCCGCGCTCCCTTTCCAGGTCGTTGCTGTCCAGGATCAGGTCTCCGGTCTCCTGGTTCTCCCGGAAAAGCTTTACCTGGTGCAGGATGCGGTCCACCAGGGTGGTCTTGCCATGGTCGACGTGGGCGATGATGGCGATGTTGCGGATGTCTGTCATTGATCGAAAATAAGGGGTGCAAAGATACGGTTTATTCTCCGGATTATTAAACGCTCCGTAACTGCCCGACCACCCCGGGGTGGGCGGCAAACAAGCCCAGGTAATTTTTTTTTGGGAATTCATCTTAAATTAAAGGAACCTTTTAAAAAAAGTTGTTTCTTTGATGATTGGGAATCAATCACGTCAGAATCCATAATCAAACCAATTCATCATGAGACAGTCTTACAAAAGAAAACCGCAGGCCACCCTGCGGATTGCCTTGTGTATCATGTTCCTCGGGCTGTATTCCCTTCCGGGATATAGCCAGGTCGTGATCAGCCAGGTATACGGGGGAGGCGGCAACTCAGGTTCCGTATACACCCACGATTTCATTGAATTGTTCAACAGGGGCAATACCGCCGTGGACCTCACCGGCTGGTCCGTGCAGTATGCCTCAGCCACTGGCACTACTTGGAGCAGGACAAACCTGGGCAGCCACACCCTTCAGCCCGGACAGTATTACCTGATTCAGCAAGCAGCAGGTTCTGGTGGAACCACCCCGCTGCCCACCCCGGATGCCACCGGGACCATCGCCATGGCTGCCACCAACGGCAAAGTGGCCCTGGTCAATACCACCACAACACTCTCAGGGGCCTGCCCTACGGATGCCAGCATCGTGGACTTCGTTGGCTTTGGTACGGCCAACTGCTATGAAGGGGCAGGGGCGACACCTGTATTGAGCAATACCACGGCCGCCATCCGGGCCGACAACGGATGCACCGACACGGACGACAATGCGGCGGATTTCACCACCGGGGCGCCCACGCCCAGGAATACGGCTTCTGTCTTTTACGTCTGCGGGGCCGGCACGCCTCCCTCCATCTCGAACATTGTGCAGACGCCCTCCTCAGGCATCATTTCAACCACCACGGTCTCTGTCTCTGCCGACGTGACCGCGGGAACTGCCGCCATCGATCATGTGGAGCTGCGCTGGGGCACCGCCTCCGGGGTCTATCCCGGCACCATCGGCATGACCCTGGATGCCGGCAATACCTATGACACCGACAACGACATCCCGGCCCAGGCAGACGGCACCACGGTCTATTACATCATCTTCGCCGAGGATGAGGACGGACTGCAGTCGGCCTCCACCCAACAGTCCTACGAGGTGCGCAACCCGCGCTATGCCACCATCCCCTACTTCGAGGGCTTCGACCTGGACCTGGGAGATGCCTATGCCTACAGTGTTTCGGGAGATTCCAAGTGGTGGATCCACGATGAGTTCATGGACAACGGCTCGGCCCTGATGAACGGGTATGATTCGGGGGACGTGGAAGATGACTGGCTCGTGTTGCCGGGCTTCAACCTGGACCTGTCCGGCAACGAGGTCCTGCAGTTTGATACCCGCTACCGTTTTGGTATTGAAAATGCCGACAACTACCTGAAACTGTTCTATTCGACCGATTATGCCGGGGTGGGCGACCCGAACGATGCCACCTGGACGGAGCTGGGCTTTGACAAACCCGCTGCGGCATCCACCTGGGCCCCCTCGGGCGCCATCGACCTGTCGGGCATCAGCGGGAACAGTGTCTGGTTCGCTTTCCAGTACCGTTATGAGCCTGGCAATTACCGGGCCTGGCAGGTGGACAATGTCCTGGTTTACGAGGGCGGGACACCGGTGAATTACCCCACCCAGTTCAAGGCCACCGTGGAGTCCCTGACCTCCATCAGGCTGAGCTGGCAGGATGCCGTACCGCCTGCCACACATTATTTGATCAAGGGGTCCACCGGCGGGTTTGCCGGCATCACCGCCCCGGCAGACGGGACCATGACAGCCGATGGTTTGCTGGTGCGCAATGTGCCCTTCGGGGTGGAAGAGGTGCTTCTGACCGGGCTCAACCCGAACACCCGCTATTATTTCAAGATCTTCCCCTACAACGGCGCCGGCGCGTCCGCCAGCTACCTGACCACCGAGCCGGTGCCCCTGGCTTCCGTCAGGACCACGGCCGACGGGGAGAACGTGGAGACCTTCGACAACCTGCCTCTGACGGGATCCACCTATGTGGACGGCAGCTTCCTGGGCAACAACGGCATTACCTGGAATTACATCCATGTAACCGGAGCCCAGGACTATGAGATCGACGGACAGGGCATGCTGCTGCGGCGTGTCAGCAGCGACAGCAAAATTGTCTCCATGCCCATTCCTGGTGGGATCAGCCGGTTCTCGGTCGACCTGCGCAAGGCGTTTACCGGGAGCGGCGTCCGGCAGGTGGAGCTGTTCATCAACGGGGTGTCCTATGGCACCTCCATTGAATTCGGCGCGGGCAGCGGCTTGGATGATACCGTTCATAAGTTCGAGGTAACCGACATCAATGTGGCCGGAGAGGTGGTCATTGAACTCAGGAATATTTCCGCAAGTCAGATGGTCATCGACAACCTCTCCTGGAGCCCCTACGAGGCACCCCCGGTGCCGGTGCCCCTGGGCCCGCTGGGGATCCTGCTGGCCATGGGGGCCATGCTGCTCTCGGGCGGCTGGTTCGCCCGCAGGAGAAAGGCCTAGCCTCCCTGCCGGCACAGCCGGGCAGAGGCCGGAAAAGCATCCGACGATAAAAAAAACGGGTCCGTTGCCTGGTGGCGGCGGACCCGTCTGGTTTGCGCGGTTGGACTGACAGACAGCCGGGGGAGGGGCCGTGGGATCTACCCCTCCAGGGGATCCTTCTTCTTGAGGAAGATGGAGGTGATCAGGGACATCACAAAGCCCAGGAAGGTATAGCTGAACACGGTGGAGATGGTCATCACCAGGGGGTTCACCATTTTTGTCACCATGTCCAATTGCTGGTCGGTCATGTTCGGGTTGGCCTGCAGGGCGTTGGTCTCGGCCACCTGACGGGCCACGGCCAGGGCGTCCGGGGCGATGAGGGTGTAGAAAAGATAGGTGAAGGCACCGGTGATCAGGGAGGCAAAAAAGATGGTGAGGGTGCCGAAACCCAGGGCGGCTCCGTAACTCAGAAAGCCTCCCCGGTATTCGTCCCGGAAGGCCTTGGTGCCGATGAGGATGCCGGCCAGCAGAAGGAGGTAGCCGATCCAGCCCACCCACTTGGCCTCCATCAGGTTGGCAAAATAGATCAGCAGGGTCAGCAGCATCAGGGCGATGGCCGTCAGGAGTCCGTAATAAAAAGCCGGCCTGGCCATGGGAGCGGCCTGGGGCTCGGGGGTCATTTCAATCGTTTCGTTGGTTTCCATGTGGATTATTTATTTATACCCCGCAAAAATAAGGAATAATCCATGACAAGGCTGGTATTTGACCGGGTTTTTGTATCTTTGTACCGGGTAAGTCTGATACGACCAGCTCCCGCTGAACTCCCCCAGGACCGGAAGGTAGCAAGGGTAAGCGGTCGTAGCGGTGCGATATTCAGGCTTACTCTTTTTTTTGGCCCATTTTGATTATTTTTATTCCTGCATTTACAAGGTTTTCCATCTATTTTCAGACATTTTAAAATATGAAGTTTTTCATTGACACGGCCAACCTGGATCAGATCCGAGAGGCCAACGATTTGGGCATCCTGGACGGGGTGACCACCAATCCTTCGCTGATGGCCAGGGAAGGCATCCGGGGAGAGGAGAACATCCTGAAGCATTACGTGGACATCTGCCGGATCGTGAAGGGGGATGTCAGTGCCGAAGTGCTCGCCACCGACCTGGAAGGCATCATCAGGGAAGGGGAGCGCCTGGCCGCCCTGCACCCCCAGATCGTGGTCAAAGTGCCCATGATCAGGGACGGCATCAAAGCCATCAAATATTTTTCCTCCAAGGGCATCAGGACCAATTGCACCCTGGTGTTTTCCGCCGGGCAGGCCATCCTGGCCGCCAAGGCCGGGGCCACTTACCTGTCGCCTTTCCTGGGCCGTCTGGATGATGTGTCGACCGATGGCATCGAGCTGATCGAGCAGATCGTCCACATCTACCGCATGTATGATTTTGAGACCCAGGTGCTGGCGGCCAGCATCCGTCATTCCATGCACATTGTCCGCTGTGCCGAGGCCGGAGCCGACGTGGTCACCTGCCCGCTGGACCCCATCCTGGGGCTCCTGAAACACCCGCTGACCGATATCGGGCTGGCCAAATTCCTGGCGGACGCCCGGGGAGAAAAGTAATTCACAAAAGCCCTGTCAGCCTTCCGGCGGGTGGTACAGGTCACACAGTCCCCGGACCGGCTTCCCTTAACATTCCAAATCCATCGCCCATGAATGCAACCCGATTTGTATCGTTTTGGCTGGCAATGATGCTGATGGCGCTGCCGGGCCATGGCCAGCGGGAGGACCGCCTGACCCGCGTCATTGAAGAAAGCCCGGAGAAGACCTTCCTGGTCTATGTCTTCGAGATCAAGGAAGACATCGGTCCCCCGGCGGTGCGCCGGGCCCGCCTGGCTTTTGAGGAAGCCGACAGCCTGCAGGCCGATGTCGTCCTGCTCCACATGAATACTTACGGCGGACTGGTGGATGCGGCCGATTCGCTGCGCACGCGCATCATGCAGTCGCGTATCCCGGTCATCGTCTTCATCGACAACAACGCTGCTTCGGCCGGGGCCCTGATCTCCATTGCCGCCGACCGCATTTACATGCGCCCCGGCGGGAACATCGGGGCCGCGACGGTGGTGGACCAGTCGGGCGAGGTGGTGCCCGACAAATTCCAGTCCTATATGCGTTCCATGATGCGCTCCACGGCGGAGGCCAAGGGGCGCGATCCGGACATTGCCCAGGCCATGGTCGATCCGTCGATCGAGGTGCCCGGGGTCATTGAGGAGGGCAAGGTGCTGACCTTTACCGCCTCCGAGGCCATGCGATGGGGTTTTTGCGAAGGCCTGGCCGAGAACATCGGGGAGGTGCTGGACCTGGCAGGCCTGGGGAACCATGTCCTGGTGGAGCAGCAACTGCCCATGACCGAACGCATCATTGCCTTCCTGATCAGCCCGCTGGTGAGTGGGCTGTTGATCATGCTCATCCTGGGCGGGATCTATTTTGAGCTGCAGACACCCGGCATAGGCTTTCCCATCCTGGTGGCCATTTCGGCCGCCCTGTTGTATTTTGCCCCCCTCTACCTGCAGGGGCTGACCACCCATTATGAGATCATCCTGTTCGTGCTGGGCATCATCCTGGTGGCCGTGGAACTGTTTGCCATCCCCGGCTTCGGGGTCACGGGTGTGCTGGGGGCTATATTGATTGTCAGTGGGTTGGCCCTGGGCATGGTGGGAAACCAGGGCTTTGACTTTACCGGGGTGCCGGCCGGTGACGTTGTCAAGGCTTTTCTGATTGTGATCATCGCCTTCTTCCTGTCCCTCACGGGCTCCTTCTACCTTGGCCGCAAGCTGTTCACCACCAGCCGTTTCGGAGAACTGGCCCTGCAGACCGTGCAGGACAAGGAACAGGGTTATACCTCTGCCGATGCCGGCAGGAAGGCGCTCGTGGGCCAGACGGGCACGGCCTTCACCGTGCTGCGGCCGAGCGGCAAGGTAGAGATCGGCGATGACATTTACGATGCGACCGCCCTGACGGGATACATCGACAAGGGAGAGACGGTCCGGGTGGTCAAATACGAAACCTCACAGATTTTTGTCGTAAAAAGCTGAACCATGTTAGAATCCACAGCCATTTCCCCCCTGTACACCGACTACTATCAGCTGACAATGGCCAAGGGCTATTTCAAGGGCGGACACCACGAGGATCCGGCCTGTTTTGATTATTTCTTCAGAAAAATTCCTTTTTCCGGAGGCTATGTGGTCTTTGCCGGGCTCGGTGAGCTGATCCAACTCCTGGAAGGCCTGCGATTCTCGGAGGAAGACCTGTCTTATCTGCGCTCCATTGGCTTCGAGGAGGATTTCCTGGATTACCTGGGCGGTTTTCGCTTCCGGGGCAGCATTTACGGGATGCAGGAGGGGGAGGTCGTCTTTCCCTACGAGCCCATCCTGCGGGTGGAAGGCACCCTGCTGGAGACCCAGCTGGTGGAGACCCTTGTGTTGAATTGCCTGAACTTTCAGTCGCTGATCGCCACCAAGGCCAGCCGCATGCGCCGCTCGGCGGGCGACCGCGTCCTGAGCGATTTCGGGCTGAGACGGGCGCAGTCGTTCGGCGCCATGGGTGCCAGCCGTGCCGCCCTCATCGGGGGCTTCAACGCCACGTCCAATGTGCTGGCAGCCAAGTTGTATGGAGTACCGCCTGTGGGAACCATGGCCCATTCCTATGTGGAGAGTTTTCCGGACGAGCTGGAGGCCTTCCGGGCGTATGCCAGGATTTTTCCGGACCAGTGCACCCTGCTCGTGGACACTTACAACACCCTGAAAAGTGGTGTCCCCCACGCCATACAGGTGGCCCGTGAAATGGAGCAGGCCGGGCACCGCCTCAAGGGCATCCGCCTGGACAGCGGCGACCTTGCCTACCTGGCAAAAAAGGCCCGGACCATGCTGGACGGGGCCGGACTGGATTACGTGAAGATCGTGGTTTCGAACCAGCTGGATGAATTCGTCATCAAGAGCCTGCTGGACCAGGAGGCACCGATCGACATTTTCGGGGTGGGCACCAACCTGGTCATCGGCAAGCCCGACGGGGCCCTGGACGGGGTGTACAAGCTGGCTTCGGCCGGCAACCGGCCGCGGCTCAAGATCTCGGAGAACCTGAAGAAGATCACCCTGCCCGGGGAGAAAAGGGTGCTGAGGTACCTGGATGCGGAAGGCAGGTTTTATGCCGATTGCATCGTGCTCCGGGACGAGTCCGGGTCCCGGCGGATGGTCCATCCCTTCGAAAGGGAAAAATCGCTGGACCTTTCCGGGCTCTCCTTCGAAGAAGTGTTCCATTGCCATATGTCGGACGGGAAGGCCGTCCATGGGCCGATTCCCCTGGACAAGCTCCGCGAAAGGGTGCAGGAGAGGATCCGGCAGTTGCCCGAAGAGCACAAGCGCTTCCATTATCCGCACATCTACAAAGTGGGTGTCTCTGAGAACCTGAGCAAGCTGCGGGATGAGTTGTACAAAAGTTACCTGAATTTTATTTAGTTTTGACCTCCTGGGCCAGGCAGGCCCGGTATGTTGAATCCAGGAATCTTATTTTGATTATGGATGCTTTGATTATTACTGATATACAGCATGACTTCCTGCCCGGCGGCGCCCTGGCCGTTGAGGGAGGAGACGAGATCATCCCTTTGGTGAACCGCCTGCAGGACAGGTTTCCTTTGGTGGTCGGTACCCAGGACTGGCATCCGGCAGGCCATGGCAGCTTTGCTTCGGCGCATCCCGGCAAGAAGGTATTTGACCATACCAGCCTGTCCGGGGTCGATCAGATCCTTTGGCCAGACCATTGTGTGCAGGGAACCCGCGGGGCCGAAATGGCTGAAGGAGTGCACCAGGAGAAGATTGCCGCGGTCTTCCGCAAGGGAATGGATCCGTCCATCGACAGCTACAGTGCCTTTTACGACAACGGGCACCTGAAATCCACCGGACTGGCCGATTACCTGCGGGGAAACTGGGTGCAAAAGGTGTATTTCACCGGACTGGCCGGGGATTTTTGCGTGGCCTATTCGGTCATTGATGCCATCAAGGAAGGATTTGACACCTACCTGGTGGAAGACGCCACCCGCCCGATCGATCCCAAAGGCTTTGACATCATGAAGGAAAAGATCATCGCACTGGGGGGCAAGGTGATCTCCTCAGGCCAGCTGATGCGTTCCTGAGACAGGGCTGCAGGCCCCTTCTCCCAACCAATCCATGGCAATCCGGTCCATACCCATCCCGAATTCACGCCTCACCGAAGGAGATACCCACCCATTCGCGATCCTGAAGGTCATATCCCTGGGTGAAGGGGAAGACTGGTTTGTCCTGCAGGACCCCCTCGGGTATAAGATCCTGATGCCCCAATGGTATTACCGGGATTATGGCTTTGAGCCCGGGCAAACCATCTCCTGCCGCATCGACAAAATCAACTGCAACGGCCGCATGTTTCTGGAACCCAGACATCCCCACTACGAGGAGGGCCAGGCCTATTCATTCGAGGTGACGGGCAGCGGGCACCGCATCAACATCCTCGACCAGGATGAATACTACCTTCAGGTGTCGGATGTGTTTGGCAACCACTGGGAGGTGCTTACCACCCATGCGGGCCAGGTGGACCTGCCCCCCCCACAGATCCGCTGCCTGGTCAAGCGCATCAAGAAAGGCCGCCTGTTTCTGCTGATGGAAGGGCAGGAAGCGGCCGGAGGGGGTCTGGCAACCGGGAGATCATACCGGTTCAGCGTCATTGATGAACGGATCAATCCGGAAGACGGCCATTCGTACTACATACTGGAGGACCCCACCGGTGGCAGGCACCTGTTGCGAAAGAAGTATTACGTGCATTACGGGCTGGGCAAGGGGCAGGAGGTGGTGTGCCGGGTGGGCAGGCTGGGCACCGAGGGGCTGTATGCCCTGGAGCCCGATCACCCCTGTTACCGGACGGGGGAAGTGGCCGCGTTTGATGTGGCCCGGCTGGAGGAACTGGTCTTTTCTGATGGGTACCGGCAGCCGGTGCTCGTCCTGAAAGATTGCTTCGGGGAAGAGGTGAAAGTTCACCTGAGCCAGGACGACGCCGTCCGCATGGCCCGGAAGCAATCGGTACGCGGCCTGGTGAAGGACATCCGGAAGAGCCGGCTGGAGCTGGATGTGACCACCCTTACATGAGGCGCACTTCCTCCACCAGGGTCTGGTCCAGCTCCTGGTTGATCATGTCTGCAATTTTCTTTTTGCCGTAAGAGAGCTCCTGCCTCAGGGCGGGCGAATTCAGGGTAATGGTGAGCACGCCCTTGCGGAAAGCCACCGCTGTGGTGTAGCGGGCGATATGCGATCCCATGGCCTTTTCCCAAAGGGCCGCGATGCGGGTCTCGGCCATCTTCTCCTCCAGGTGGTGTGTCTGCAGAAACTCCCGGATGGCTTCCCCCAGGCTCTGCTGGTTGCTCTTTTTCATGGGTGGCTGCCGTTGAGTGTGGTGGTTCGTACAACCGCCCCCTGCTCCATCACGAAGAGTTTGCATTCGGCGGGGATGTCCCGGAACAGGGACTCAATACGTTCGGGGTGGGTATCGGTGACAAACACCTGCCCGAAATGCTGTTCGGCCACCATGTGCATGAGCTGCTGTACGCGCTGCTCATCCAGTTTATCGAATATGTCATCGAAGAGCAGGATGGGATGGTAGCCTTTCACCTTCCGCGTAAAGGCGAACTGGGCAAGCCTCAGGGCGATGATGAAGGACTTCTGTTGTCCCTGGCTGCCGAAGCGTTTGACCGGAAAGTCGTGGATCAAAAACAGCAGGTCGTCCTTGTGGATGCCCGCCGTGGTGTATTGGGCGATACGGTCCTTTTCGCGGGAGGACAACAGGAGGGCGGCAAAATCCTGTTCGTGAAGGCCGCTCTGATACCCGATGTCCACCACCTCGTTGCTCCCGGACAGGAAGCGGTAGGATTCACGGAACACCTTGAGGAATTCCTTGAAAAAGGAAGCCCGTCCCTCATAAATATATTGCCCGTTGGCCACCAGCTGCTCATCCCAGATTTCCAGCGAGGCCGCGTCAAAGCGTCGCTTCTCCGCAAACAGCTTCAGCAAGGCGTTGCGCTGCTGAAGGGCTTTGTTGTATTGGATCAGCCGGTGCAGGTACTCCTTGTCGTACTGGCTGATGACCCCGTCGAGGAATTTGCGGCGGTCCTCGCTGCCGCCCAGGATCAGCTGGGTGTCGCCCGGGCTGAGCAACACCAGGGGATACAGGCCGATGTGGTCGGACAGGCGGTCGTACTCCTTCTTGTTCCGCCTGAATACCTTTCGCTGCTGCCGTTTGAATCCACAGTACAGCTCGTCTTCCTGTCCGTTGATGCGGTATTTTCCCTGGATCATGAAGTAGTCCTGCCCGAACCGGATATTCTGGGAGTCGGATGGGTTGGAAAAACTCTTGCAGAAAGACAGGTAATAGATTGCATCCAGCAGGTTGGTCTTGCCGGCCCCGTTGCTGCCGGTGAAGCAGTTGAACTTGGGAGAGAACTGCAGCCGGGCCTCCGGGTAGTTCCTGAAGTTGAGAAGTGAAAGTTCCTGGCAGTGCATGGCAGTGTCCCTCATTTGAAATTAATGGCCGTTTCTAGGCCTGTTCCCGATCTCCGAAAAGGGCCGTGCCGATCCGTATCATGGTGCTGCCTTCCTCTATGGCAACGGGATAATCATCCGACATGCCCATGGAAAGGTGGCGGAATTCCGGCTTGCCATCGAAGTAGGTGCCCCGTATGCGGTCAAAGTAAGCCTTCAGCCGGCGGAACTCCTGCCGCACCTGGTTTTCATCTTCCGTAAAGGTGGCCATGCCCATCAGTCCGGCAACAGCCACGTGATCCAGATCCCGGTACCCTGGGCTTTCCAACAGGGAACAGGCCTCTTCAAAAGAAAGCCCGAACTTGGTGTCTTCCTCTGCAATGTGGATCTGCAGCAGGCAGGGGATCACCCGGTCGTTCTTGCGGGCTTCCTTGTCGATGACCCTGAGCAGTTTCAGGGAGTCGACCGAATGGATCATCGAGACAAAGGGGGCGATGTATTTCACCTTGTTGGACTGCAGGTGCCCCACCAGGTGCCACTGGATATCCCGGGGCAGCGCCTCCTGCTTGGGAAGCAGTTCCTGCACCTTGTTTTCGCCCATGATGCGGTGTCCGCAGTTGTACAGGGCCATGATCCCGGCCGGGCCGTGTGTCTTGGTCACCGCCACAAGCGTGACGCCTTCGGGGAGGCCGTCGGTGATTTTCCGGTAGTTGGCTGCGATGGACATGGCTGGCTGGCTTTCTGACAAAATTAGCAAATCGGCCAAATTCTTCCTACTTTCCCCGCCGGGAAAGGCCAGTTTATTTATACAAGCATTATCTTTGCAGCATGCAAGAAACCATCATCATCCTGGATTTTGGTTCCCAGTATACCCAGCTGATTGCCCGGCGGGTCAGGGAGCTGAACGTGTACTGTGAGATCCATCCGTACGACCATGACCCCGGCTCTTTGGAAGAAGTCCGGGGCGTGATCCTTTCCGGCAGCCCGTTCAGTGTGCTGGATGCCGGGGCGCCGAAACCCGACCTGGCCTGGTGCCTGGGCAAGATCCCGGTTCTCGGGGTGTGCTTCGGGGCCCAGTCCATTGCCCTGACGAACGGGGGAGAGGTGCTGCCTTCTTCCACCCGGGAGTACGGAAGGGCCAACCTCTCGGAAATCGACACGGACGAGCCCCTGATGAAGGGCCTTGAGGTGGGGTCGCAGGTCTGGATGTCCCACTCGGACACCATCACCAGGCTGCCGGAGGGATACCGGCTGATTGCCCGGACCAATGATGTGGGGGTGGCCGCGTTCCGGGATCCGTCCTCCAGGATCTTCGGCCTTCAGTTTCATCCGGAGGTGTACCATTCCACCCAGGGGAGCCTGTTGCTGAAAAACTTCCTGGTGAACGTCTGCGGTTGCCATCAGGAATGGACCCCCGAATCGTTCATCCAGGCGACCGTGGATGCCCTCAGGGCCCGACTCGGGAAGGACAAGGTGGTGCTGGGATTGTCGGGGGGTGTGGATTCCAGCGTGGCAGCCATGTTGCTGCACCAGGCCATCGGAAAGCAGCTGCATTGCATCTTCGTGGACAACGGCCTGCTGCGCAAGAATGAGTTCGAAGAGGTGCTCGCCTCTTACCTGGATATGGGGTTGAATGTGACAGGCGTGAGGGCCGCTCCCCGTTTCCTGGAGGCCCTCCGGGGCATCACCGATCCCGAGCAGAAGCGTAAGGCCATCGGGAGGGTGTTCATCGAGGTGTTTGACGAGGAGGCACACCGGATTGCGGATGTCCACTGGCTGGGCCAGGGGACCATCTACCCGGATGTGATCGAATCCGTATCGGTCAAGGGTCCTTCGGCCACCATCAAATCCCATCACAATGTCGGCGGCCTTCCGGAGTTGATGAAGCTCAAGGTGGTGGAGCCGCTCAATACCTTGTTCAAGGATGAGGTGAGAAGGGTGGGACGCAGCCTGGGCATTCCGGACCGCATCCTGGGCCGGCATCCCTTTCCCGGTCCCGGCCTCGGCATCAGAATCCTCGGAGAGGTCACGGCAGAGAAGGTGCGTATCCTGCAGGAGGTAGACCATCTGTTTATCCAGGGACTGAAGGATGGAGGCCTTTACCCCAGTGTGTGGCAGGCCGCGGCCATCCTGCTTCCGGTTCAGACGGTCGGTGTCATGGGCGATGAGCGTACCTATGAGAATGTAGTATGCCTGCGGGCGGTGGAGTCGACCGATGGGATGACGGCGGACTGGGTCCGCCTGCCTTACGATTTTCTGGCAAGGGTCAGCAACGAAATCATCAACCGTGTCCGGGGCATCAACCGGGTGGTGTACGACATCAGCTCAAAACCCCCGGCAACCATTGAATGGGAATAAAGCGGAGCATCTCCCCGGGACGGGGTGCAATATGGGCAGCCTTTTTGCGTCATTATCTAAACCGAACCCAAGCATTGTGAAAAGAACGTTGTTCTTATGGATTGCCCTGGCAGCCATTTTTTATGGCCTGCCGGCCATGGCCCAGGTGGAACCGGTGGAGGTCACCCCTGCAGGCATCGTTCAGGAAGTGGAGGGCAGGCCCTACTTTTTTCACCATGTCAAGCAGGGCCAGACCCTTTATTCCATTGCCAGGGCCTATGCCGTCTCCCAGGAACTGATCATCTCGGAAAACCCCGATGTGGCTTTCGGGCTGCGGTACGACCAGGTGATCCGTATCCCGGTGTTCCTGGTAAAGGTGGCTCCCCAGGAAACGGTGTACGGCCTTTCCAGGAAGTTCGGGATCACCCGGGAGCAGTTGCGGGCCTTCAACCCGGCCATCGCGGAAGACGGCCTCAAGGCGGGCATGACCCTTGCCATTCCCGGACTGGAAACCACCGGGTTGGTCCGGCAGCAGCCTGACACCATCATGCGGCAGCCGATGATCTACCTGCCTCCGGAACCGGCCGAGCGCTTGGTGCCCCAGGAAATGCCGCCCTGTGCAGAGGCCAGTCCCTCCTCAAGCTACCAGGTGGCGCTGCTGGTTCCCTTGTACCTGGAGGAAGTCGGACAGTTCATGGACAGGGAGTCTGATTCCTTCGATCCGGGCTCATTCATGCCCCTCCATCACAAGTCATTCTCCTTTTTGCCATATTACCAGGGGGTGCTGCTGGCCCTGGATTCCATCCGCGCCCAGGGGGTGGACATCACCTTGCATGTGCATGATGTGTGCCAGGACCTTTCCAAGGCACGGCGCCTCGTGCTCGATCCTGGCTTCCGGGAAATGGACCTGATCATCGGGCCTTTTTTTCGCAACAGCCTTGAATACATCGCCATCCAGGCCAGACAATATGGCATCCCGGTGGTGTCTCCCCTGCTGTCCGATCAGGGACAGCTTGCCGGATTTCCCAACCTGTTCCAGGCCACCCCGTCCCTGGAGACCCAGCTGGACAACCTGGCCAGATACCTTGCCCGCTCCCATGCCGGTCACAATATCCTGCTGGTTCATAACAACCAACCGGGGGCTATTCCCATGATCAACGCTTTCAAAGCGTCCCTGAACCGTGAGATGCTTCAGGCCAGGCGTTTCTCAGACAGCCTCCACCTTG
>Ga0334900_1000342_pt1 | contig 73197 bp, 84 predicted proteins | sample GraSluR3_MG_2_FD_207231 | JGI IMG/M metagenome (GOLD analysis project Ga0334900, IMG submission 207231) | Sludge microbial communities from methane-producing bioreactor in Wageningen University, Netherlands - Granular Sludge_31_08-R3 | ecosystem: Engineered > Bioreactor > Anaerobic >... | reverse complement strand
TCCTTTCTAAAAAGTTATCTAAAGCCTTGATTTCACTAGCTTCCCTTACTATTATTATACCATTTTCAGGTGTTTAATTCATCAATTTTTCTACATATTTATGAATAGTTTTGACACAGTCTCTTGCATTCCAATGAGCCAAACATCACTGAGCTTGCTTCCACCATTATCTGCGGAATTGCAACACTATCCTCGAATCCGCTTCGCTTCTTGTTAGCAGAAAACATTTGGACATTCTCTTCTACCGATAAGCATTGCTTACAAATACAAGAAATCACCTCCTGCCTAAAGGCAGTCGGCCATTTCTTGCATTCTTATGAATGGCAATAAAAAAAGAAGTCTTGAAGAGTAAACTCTCCAGACTTCTTCTTGTATTTCCATTCGCAAGCAATGCTTATCTTTTTGAGAATTGAGGTGCACGACGAGCGCCTTTGAGTCCGTATTTTTTACGTTCTTTCATACGTGGGTCACGTGTTAAGTAACCTGCCTTTTTAAGTGCTGGACGCATTTCTAAGTCAACTTCAAGTAAGGCTCTAGCGATACCGTGTCGGATTGCTCCTGCTTGACCTGTATATCCTCCACCTTTTACTGTTACTAATACATCAAATTTTGTTAATGTATCTGTAAGTACAAGTGGTTGTTTTACGATTACTTTTAATGTCTCAAGACCAAAGAATTCATCAAGATCTCTTTTATTTACAGTAATATTACCATTCCCAGGTACTAAATATACTCTAGCTACACTACTTTTTCTACGGCCTGTGCCGTAATATTTAACTTCTGCCACTGTTTTTCCTCCTTCCGAATCCTAATTAATAATTGAATGTAAGAACTTCTGGTTGTTGAGCGTCATGGTTATGATCTGTTCCTTTGTATACACGTAATTTTGTTAACATCTTACGTCCTAATGTATTCTTAGGTAACATTCCTTTTACAGCATGCATAACAACTTCTTCAGGTTTTTTAGCCATCATATCACGATATTTAACTTCGCGAAGACCACCTGGATGTCCTGTATGCCATCTGTAAAGTTTTTGATCAAGTTTTTTACCAGTAAGTACAACTTTATCTGCATTAATTACGATTACGAAATCGCCTGTATCCACGTGTGGTGTGTAAATCGGCTTGTTTTTACCAGTTAATACTTTTGCTATTTCCGAAGCTAAGCGACCAAGTGTTTGACCTTCAGCATCGACAACATACCATTTTCTTTCAACTGTTTCAGCATTTGGCATGAATGTTTTCATGGGATTTCCTCCTTTAATTATCAAACTATAGAATCTATGTTATAAAATCCGGGGCTTTGGATTTTATTAGTAAACTCACGCTTTCATATTATAGTACATCTATCCGTGTGTGTCAAATGTTTTTTGTTAATTTATCACCTTTTTTTCCAGTGTTGCTGAAACAAATGCAGTTAACGGAATGGCACATATTAATCCAATGGTTCCTGAGATAGCTCTAACGATTTCCGTTGCCACCAAGTCCATATTGACGATATCGACATAACTAATATCGTTGACCATAAAAATAAGAATGAGAAAGACGGATGTTCCAACATATGCAAGAATAAGGGTATTGACCATTGTTCCCATAACGTCTCGTCCGATATTCATACCGGACTTAAATAAATCCATTGCACTCATCAGTGGATTAGCTTCTGTCACTTCATTAATTGCCGATGCAATGGACATACACACATCCATGACCGCACCCAATGTTCCTAATAAAATACTAGCAAATAGTATACCATGAATATTAAAGGCCACCGGATGATCACTGTACATGAGCATCTGTGCTTCTGTTGTTCCTAGCCCGGTCAAGTTGGACGTATTGCTAACTAGAAGAGCAATTAAACCGGCGATAATAACGCCACCAAATGTACCGACAATTGCAGATATTGCTTTTAAATTAAATCCTGCAACTAAAAACATGGTTACAATGGTTAATACGAAGCTTACAACAATTGAGAGAAAAATCGGATGTCCACCCGAGACAATTCCATTGAGCAAGTAATAAATACCGGCAACAGTGAGGCCCAAGGTTATTAAGCTTTTAATTCCTTTAACACCACCAACAACAACCATGAGAACAACAAACACTGCTATCAATATATATATATCTTTATCACGTCGAAACTCATGAATATGCGCTGCCAATTCATTACCTTCTTCATCATACTCAAAAAAAACATAAATATCATCGCCTTCTTCTACCTCTAAAGTGTATGCCATGACTTCATCTACATTATTTACAATTTCAATAATTTCGCCTTCTTTTTCTTTATCAAGGAGTTCAACCTTCAAAATCTGCGTTCGTCGGTAATACTCTCCACCGGATGTTTGAACGCTACTATCTTCTTCTGAGACGATTTCTATTATCTCACCTTTATAGAGTTCAGGTTCACGATAATCATTTTGAGCTTCAATTGATAAGCCAAATAAAATCATAAACACAATACTCCATAACATCATCCTCTTCATCATGTCAATATTCTCCTTCATCATAGTATATCTCCATTAACATCAACCCGTTCGCCGGTGCTGTCTTTGTTGCTTGTGATCGGTCCTTGGCAAGAAGAATTTTTTTTAGGTCATTAGCTTCCAATTTTCCTCGCCCGACTTCAATCAGCATCCCTGTAATAATTCTGACCATGTTATATAAAAATCCATTCCCTTTTATGTCAATATATATGTATTTATGATCTAATGTAACCGAACAGGAATAGATTGTTCGAATAGTGTTATTCACCGATGTTTTTTTTGAGCTATAGGCCATAAAATCATGCTCCCCAACAAGATACTGTGCAGCTTCATGCATCTTTGCTACATTCAGTTTTTTATGATGATAATAGTGGGAATAATGCATGTATTGCGGCAAAGGAAATTCATCATTATAAATCGTATAACGATAATGTTTTCCCTTTGAACTATATCTCGGGTGAAAAGATTCCGATACATTTTCACTTTTATGCACAACAATATCTTCAGGTAAATGTGCATTAAAGGCTCGACATATTCGATAGGGATCTAAGCGATGCTTTGTAACTAATAAAGCCACATATCCTAGCGCATGTACGCCTGAATCTGTTCGGCTGCCACCCGTGATTGAAAAATCCTCATGTAAAAAAGCGCGTCCTGCCTTCATCAACATTTCATGAATTGACGCACCATTTTTTTGCAATTGCCATCCGCAATAGTTGCGGCCGTCATATGCAATTGTAAGTTTGTAATACTTTATATCGTTCATAGAAATATACCTAATCCAAGCATTCCGATTATATAGAAGGCAATCAAAACATAGGCTATAAAATCTTGCTTTTTATATGCCAAAGTTTTCATCCGGGTACGTCCTTTTCCACCACGATAGCATCTAGCCTCCATCGCTAATGCTAATTCATCAGCACGTCGAAAGGCCGATATAAACAAGGGCACTAAGAGGGGAACTAAACTCTTGGCCTTTTTAATAAGACCACCGGTTTCAAAATCTGCACCTCGTGCCATCTGCGCTTTCATAATCTTATCTGTTTCTTCTAATAGAATCGGAATGAATCGTAAAGCAATCGTCATCATCATGGCAATCTCATGTGCCGGAACATGTATTCTTTCAAAAGGCTTTAAAAGGCGTTCAATCGCATCGGTTAAATCAATCGGTGACGTTGTCAGTGTGAGTATTGACGATCCTATGATGAGGAGAATCAATCGAATAGCCATTGAAAAAGCAAGGATTATACCCTCTCTGGTAATTGTTAAAAAACGCCATGTAAAAATCGGGTCCCCTTGTGTCATAAATATGTTAATGACCACTGTAAATACAATCAAAATCATAATTGATTTTAGCCCTTTAATCATATATTTAAAAGGTACTTTACTTATTTTTATCACAATGGCCAAAAAAGTTGCTGCAATAAGATAAACAAGTAACTTGGTTCCAAAAAACAAAGATATAATAAAGCCAAAGGTCATTGCCAGTTTGGTTCTCGGATCAAGGCCATGAATTCTAGATTCTATGGGATAATATTGTCCTATTGTAATATCTCTAATCATAATCTCACCTATTGTTTCTTTATTAGCTGGTTTTTAAGGGCTTTAACAGCTTCGTCTAGTGTTGTAATCGTTTGGTCAAATATAAACCCTTTTTGAGCCAGTTCATTGCACATCTTTGCTATTTGGGGCACGCCAAGTCCCACGCCTTCTAATAGGTCTACTTCTTTAAAAACACTATATTTATCACCTTGTAATATAATCTTACCTTGATCCATTACAATAATACGTTCAACATAGTTGGCAACGTCTTCCATGCTATGGGATACCAGAATAATGGTCATATTATCTTGGGTATGCATCCGTTGGATCTCACCTAAAATCTCATCGCGACCATAAGGGTCCAATCCAGCTGTCGGTTCATCTAATATGAGAATATGTGGTCTCATCGCTAACACACCGGCAATAGCAACACGACGCTTTTGTCCGCCGGATAATTCAAAAGGCGATTTTTCATAGATGTCTTCTTCCAGTCCTACTTTCTGTAAAGCGTCTCGAACACGTCGATCAACTTCTGTTTCATCTAAGCCCATATTAATCGGCCCAAAGGCAACGTCTTTATATACAGTTAATTCAAAAAGCTGATGTTCAGGATATTGAAAAACTAAACCAACATTTTGTCGAATTTCTTTTTTTGATGTTTTTTCACTAAAAATAGATAAACCATCAATGATTACACTTCCGGATGTCGGTTTTAGCAAGGCATTTAAATGCTGTATAAGCGTTGATTTACCCGATCCTGTATGTCCAATCAGACCAATGAATTCACCTTGCTCTATGGTTAAATCAACGCCGTTCAAGGCATGTTTTTCATAAGGCGTGCCCTGTGAGTAGATGTAATTTAATTGTTTGATTTCAATTGCCATAACTTATCAACCATCTCTTCCACTGTTAATATATCTAAAGGAACATCAATTCCCTCTTGTTGTAACAAATATGCAAGTTCTACCGTTTGAGGTACATCGAGATGCAATTTTTTCATAGCTTCTACATCTGCAAAAATTTGTTTCGGTTGACCTTGGCATGCAATATGACCATCTTCCATAACATAGATATAATCTGCATCAATGGCTTCTTCCATAAAATGCGTAATTAAAATTATGGTTATGTTCTCGGCTTCATTTAAATATTTAATCGTATCTAATACTTCTTTGCGTCCTGAAGGATCTAACATGGCTGTCGGTTCATCGAGAATAATACACTCCGGATGCATTGCAACGACACCGGCAATAGCAATGCGTTGCTTTTGTCCACCGGATAATTTGTTGGGCGAGTGCATCGCATATTCTTTCATCTCCACTGTACTTAATGCTTGGTCAACACGAAAAACGATTTCATCCGAAGGGACACCAAGGTTTTCAGGTCCAAAAGCTACTTCTTCTTCAACAATGGTTGCAATCATTTGATTGTCGGGATTTTGAAAAACCATTCCTGCACTTTTTCGAAGATCCCAAATGCGTTCCGTATCTGATGTATCAATATCGTTAACAAAAAGCGTTCCTTCTGTTGGAAGTAATAATGCATTCAAATGCTTGGCAAAGGTTGACTTTCCTGAACCATTATGTCCTAGAATGACAATAAAGTCACCTTTTTCTATTTCTAAATCAATTGACGTTAATGCTCTGTATGTAGACTCCACATCGCCAACATCATTATGAACGTTGTAATCATAGCTTACCTGCTTCGATTTTATAAACATAAGTTCACCTAAACTTTCGTAAAATATCACTCTTACTATACACATAAAAATCCGAAAATGCAACAAAAAAAGCTACTTGTATTCACAAGCAGCTTTTTATAAACAGATTATACCAACTCAAGAATTACTTCTTCAGCTGCGTCACCTTTACGAGGACCGATCTTGATAATACGTGTGTATCCACCATTGCGATCTGTGTATTTTGGAGCGATATCATCGAACAATTTGTCCACAAGATTCACTTCTTTAGTGTTTTTCTTACGTCCTGCATTTGTGTCAGGAACTTCTGTTACAGGATATAATACGCTAAGCATTGTACGGCGAGCATTCAATCTTGAAGCATTGTCCTTCTTAATTGTTTTCTCAATCTCTTCAAATTGAGTCACTTTTTTACCGTCAACTACCTCTTTAACACGTTTACCGTCAGCAGTTTTCTTAGGTACTTTTTGAGTTACTGTAACTTCTGTATAATTGTCTTTTTCTTTAATCGCTAATGTAATCAGCTTTTCTGCAATTTTACGAACTTCTTTTGCTTTTGCATCCGTCGTCTTAATCTTACCATTATAGATAAGGTTTGTAACTTGGTTACGAAGCAAAGCTTTTCTTTGAGATGAAGTTCTTCCAAGCTTTCTGTATCCAGCCATCTATAGACCTCCTTTACCTGTTATATCATTCATCATTAGGCTTTAATTGTAAACCTAATTCATTCAGTTTTTGTAATACTTCTTCTAATGATTTACGACCTAAATTACGAACTTTCATCATATCTTCTGATGTACGATTCGTTAATTCTTCAACTGTATTAATACCTGCTCGTTTTAAGCAGTTATAGGATCGTACTGAAAGTTCTAATTCATCTATACTCATTTCAAGAACTTTTTCTTTTTCATCGTCTTCTTTTTCAACCATGACTTCTGCATTTTTTGCATTTTCAGATAAGTCAATGAATAAATTCAAATGCTCATTGAGAACCTTCGCTGCTAAAGAAACTGCTTCATCCGGTGACAAAGATCCGTTCGTCCATACCTCTAATGTTAACTTATCGTAGTCAGTGATTTGTCCGACACGTGTGTTCTCAACAATAAGATTGACACGTTCAACAGGAGTAAAGATAGAGTCTACAGGTATCACACCAATAGGTTGATCTTCTGTTTTATTCTTATCAGCACCAACATATCCTCTACCCTTTGTAATCGTTAATTCCATAAATAATTTACTGTCCGCACCACCACTTAAGGTTGCGATTGGTAAGTCTTTATTAATGATTACAATATCAGGATCTGCCTGTATATCAGCTCCGGTTACAACACCGTCGCCTTCAAATTCAATATACGCCACTTTCGGTTCATTACCGTCACTGTTGTTTTGAATCGCTAAATGTTTAATGTTTAAGATAACTTCAGTAACGTCTTCTTTAACGCCCGGAATCGTACTGAATTCATGTAAAACGCCTTCAATCTTAACACTACTCACTGCAGCACCAGGTAATGATGACAACATGATTCTTCTGAGTGAATTTCCTAAAGTCGTACCATAGCCTCTCTCAAGAGGTTCTATGACAAAACGTCCGTATCGGTTATCTTCTGATATCTCAGCAATATCAATTCTTGGTTTTTCAAAATCAAACACCTTATAGGACCCTCCTTTGATTTATGGGTTCACTTATTATTTAGAGTATAACTCGACGATAAGTGTTTCATTAACAGGTACGTCAATTATGTCACGCGTTGGTATGTCGTTGATTTTTATTGAACGATTTTCAAGGTCTGCTTCCATCCATTCCGGAGCTGTTCTTGAACCTGTTGTTTCGATAATATCCTTAAATCTTTGAAGGTTAAGCGATTTTTCTTTTAATGTAATCACATCACCGGATTTAACCAAGTATGATGGAATATTTACTTTTTTTCCGTTAACTAATATATGATTATGACGTACTACTTGACGCGCTTCAGTTCTTGAACGTCCAAGTCCTGCACGGTATACTACATTATCTAATCTTGTTTCAAGAATGATCAGTAAGTTATCACCGGCAATACCGTTACGACGCTCTGCCTCCACGTAATAGTTAAAGAATTGAGTTTCTAAAATACCATATATACGCTTTGCTTTTTGTTTTTCACGTAACTGTAGTCCGTACTCTGATACTTTTGTTCTTCTTCGTCCATGTTGCCCTGGAGCAAATGGTCGACGATCCATTGCACATTTTCCTGTGTAGCATCTTTCGCCCTTAAGAAATAATTTATCTCCTTCACGACGACAAAGTCTACATACTGCACCTCTATATCTTGCCATTTATTCTAACACCTCCTACTGATTAGACTCTTCTACGTTTTGGTGGACGACATCCGTTATGTGGAACCGGAGTGACATCCTTAATACTAGTAACATCCAAACCAGCTGCCTGTAATGCTCTAATTGCAGCTTCTCGTCCTGAACCAGGACCTTTTACCATTACATCAACAGTTTTCAAGCCATGAATCATAGCCGCTTTTGCTGCTGTATCTGCTGCCATTTGAGCTGCATAAGGAGTTGATTTACGAGAACCTCTAAATCCAAGTCCCCCTGCACTAGCCCATGATAACGCATTACCATCGGTATCAGTTAATGTAACAATTGTATTATTAAACGTTGATTGAATATGCGCTTGTCCACGTTCAACATGTTTTTTAATGCGTCGCTTACTGCTTCTTTTGGCCACTTTTGCCATTGGTCAAACCTCCTTACACCTATTTCTTCTTGTTCGCAACTGTTCTACGAGGACCTTTGCGTGTTCTTGCATTCGTTTTCGTTTTTTGACCTCTTACAGGAAGTCCTTTTCTATGACGAATTCCTCGGTAACATCCGATTTCCATCAAACGTTTGATATTTAAAGCGATCTCACGTCGTAAGTCACCTTCTACTTGTTGTGTTGTATCGATGACCTCGCGAATTTTTGCTACTTCATCATCTGTCAAATCTCTAATTCTTGTATCCGGATTGATTCCGGCTTCTTCTAAAATACGTAGTGAACTTGGACGTCCTATACCATAAATATAAGTAAGACCAATCTCAACACGTTTCTCTCTTGGTAAATCTACACCAGCAATACGTGCCATGTACTTTTGCACCTCCATATCGATTCGTTCATATATTTCATTTTCATTATCATTGTTTTTAAGTTAATACCTACACATTAATATAAGTCCCAAAAGTTCAAGGCGGTGAAACTCAAACAATTATTCATTACTATTAATGCATCTGATCACCAACACTCAGCAACTCCATTGAGGTCCTTGTCATCAGATTCAATTTATAGGAATACAGTCTGTATGTGTAAGAAGCCAGTTACAACTTACCCACGTGAATCATGACTGTAATTCTAACTACAACATCACAAATAGATATTATAATCTATTTGCTCTTAGGTTTCAAGCACTTTTTTTAAAATATCAATTAACCTTGACGTTGCTTATGCTTTTTGTTCTCACAGATGATACGAACTTGACCATTTCTTTTGATGACTTGGCATTTTTCACAAATTGGTTTTACAGATGCTCTTACTTTCATCTCGTTCGCTCCTTTCTTGGAATCCTGCTTTATGTTAATGGTTATTTTATTTGTCTCTCCAGATGATACGACCTTTAGTTAAGTCATATGGTGACATTTCTATGGTCACTTTATCTCCTGGCAATATACGTATATAATGCATTCTTAACTTTCCACTAATGTGGGCTAAGATTTGATGTCCGTTTTCTAGTTCTACTTGAAACATAGCGTTCGGCAATTTTTCTACAACTTTTCCTTCAACTTCGATTACGTCTTTCTTTGACATACGTGCCTCCTATAATTCTTGGTCATCCATATGGATAAATTGATCAATACTTTTGCGAATTTCTGCATTCGTCATTCGTTTATCGTTTTCAAGTAACTCATTCATGGTCATATCAACATAGTGAGTAATTTGTATATGAAGCTCTTTCTTCTTCTTCGGATTTTCCAACCGTCTACTTTTGCCATCGGCTAAGTATACATATGGATGCTCGTGTTCAAGAATCACAAAGCATTTTCCTTTGTCTCGTCCAGCCTTTGAATATACAATTTGGCCTTTCTTTATATCACACACATTCACACCTGCCTAACATTCAGTCAAAAGTTCATGACCGTTGTCAGTTATAACTATTGTATGCTCATAATGAGCTGATAAAGAGCCATCGTATGTTACGACAGTCCATTCATCATCAAGTACTCGAACAGCATAATCTCCACCATTAACCATCGGTTCGATAGCTAACACCATACCGACCTGCAATTTGGGACCACGACCAATCGGTTTATAGTTCGGAATCTGAGGTTCTTCGTGTAACTCAGTTCCTACACCATGACCAACTAAATCTCTAACCACTGAAAAGCCGTTGGATTCAACATATTTTTGAATAGCTCCTGAAATCTCATGTAAATGGTTTCCAGGTTTAGCGTACTTGACACCTTCAAAAAAACTTTCCTGTGTGATTTGGATTAAACGAATGGCTTCGTCATCAACATGACCAACCGCATGTGTTCTCGCTGCATCGCCATGATATCCATTCAGATACGCACCTATGTCTAAACTAATAATATCGCCGTCTTTAAGTATACGTGAATGACTTGGAATTCCGTGTACCACTTCATCATTGATTGAAGCACAAATCGTTCCTGGGAATCCACCATACCCTTTAAATGAAGGGGTTGCTCCTTTACTCAAAATGAACTTTTCAGCCACCTGATCGAGTTCATACGTTGAAACACCCGGTTTGATATATTGCTCTAATAACTTATGTGTCTGGGCAACAATTGCCCCTGCTTCACGTAATTTTTCAATTTCCGCGTTGCTTCGTATATGTATTGCCATTATCTTTCTCCTAAGATATCGACAATGATTTCAAAAGTGTCTTCAATTGGAAGTTTTCCATCAACAGATACAAGTACATTTTTGTCCTTGTAGTATTCAATTAATGGTTGTGTTTGCTCATGATAAACTTGTAGTCGTTTTATAACTGTCTCAGGCTTATCATCATCTCTTAATACAAGCTCACTTCCGCAAACATCACAAATTCCTTCGACTTTAGGCTTGAGATGCTCTGTATGATACGTAGCACCACACTTGATACATGCACGACGTCCAGACAGTCTTTTTACAATATTTGCATCCGGACAGTCCACATCAATTACACGATCAATCTTTGTGCCCATCTCATCTAATGTCTTATCTAAATGTTCTGCTTGAGGAATTGTTCTTGGAAATCCATCCAATATAAATCCTTCTTGAGCATCGCCTTCTTGCAATCGGTCCGCTACTAGCGCAACAACAAGCTCATCAGGTACAAGTAATCCTTGATCCATATAGCCTTTTGCTTCTTTACCGAGTTCTGTTTCATTCTTAATATTGGCTCTAAAGATATCCCCAGTTGAAATATGAGGAATATCATATTTTTTTGCTAACATCTTTGCTTGTGTACCTTTTCCTGCTCCCGGTGCTCCCAATAAAATCAGTTTCATCTTATGGCCTCCTTACTTATACACTTCAATCAGGATTAAGTGTCAAAGTAACTCTCTGACACTCAATCATTGACTTGAATTATGATAACATTTTAAGAGTTCAAAAATCCTTTGTAGTGTCGCATAACTAATTGTGATTCAATCTGCTTCATTGTTTCAATAATTACACCAACAACGATGATTAATGAAGTACCACCAAAATTAATCTGTATATCAATAATAAACGATAGAAGAATTGGTGACAAAGCGATTAATCCTAAAATTGTTCCTCCGATAAATACCATTCTGTTAAGTATTGTAGTCAAGTAATCCACTGTCGGGCGCCCCGGTCTGATTCCTAGTACAAAGCCACCATTTTTCTTCAGATTATTCGCTACTTCAAACGGATTGAAAATAATCGCTGTGTAGAAGTATGCAAACAATATAATCAAAATGAAATATATTAACGCACCTACACCATAATTGGTCTTTATGCTATAATAATTAATCCAATTCAATACGCTTCCCCACCATCCTGTTGGATTAGCGACAAAAAAGTTTGTTATAATACTTGGAAACTGTAGTAATGATGAAGCGAAAATCACAGGAATAACTCCTGCCATATTAACTTTAAGCGGAATATTTGTTGCTTGTCCGCCGTATACCTTTCTACCTTGTACACGTTTTGCATATTGAACATTAATTCTTCGTTCACCTAACTGAATCAAGATAACAACAACAATCATTAATAAGAATACAAGTAGAATTGCAATAACACCTAGATAGTTTCCTGATCGGACTTGATCAAAAATCAGACGAACACCACTTGGTATTCTAGATAAAATGTTGATTGCGATAATTAATGAAATACCATTCCCAATACCATTTTCTGTAATTCTTTCCCCAATCCACATTAGGAAGGCTGTTCCTGCGGTCATAGCAACTACAGCAACAATAACTGAAAAAGCATTATATGTATAGAAAATATTTTGTAAGCTAATTGAAATAGCTGTTGCTTGGATTACTGCGAAGAGAATAGTTCCATATCGCGTAATCTTTGCAATTTTTTTACGTCCATCTTCGCCTTCTTTTTGCATTTCCTCTAAAGCAGGAATTGCAATCGTTAGAAGGTTCATGATGATCGATGAGTTGATGTATGGAATAATACCTAGAGCAAACAAGGTCATGTTTTGAAAAGCTCCACCTGAAAAGGCATCAAGCATACCAACTAAGTCAAGATTATTTGCAGCAAAAACTTCTTTTAAATATGCATTGTTGATTCCGGGAATTGGTACAGAGGCACCAATTCGTATAACCACCAACATTAATAATGTGAAAATAAGTCTTTTTCTTAAATCCTCAACCTTAAACGCATCCCTAAGTGTTCCAAACACCTAAATCACCTCGGCTTTCCCGCCAGCAGCTTCAATCTTCTCAATAGCAGTTTTACTGAAAGCATTTGCTTTTACAGTAAGTTTTATTGTTATATCACCATTGCCTAAGATTTTAACGCCGTCTTTTGGATTGCTTACTAAGCCGTTCGCTACCATTGTTTCTACATCAACTACTGTACCGGCTTCAAATCTATTTAAAGCGTCTACATTAATTCCAACGATATCTTTACTATTTCTGTTAGTAAATCCACGTTTTGGTAAACGTCTATATAAAGGCATTTGTCCACCTTCAAAACCCGGTCTTACACCGCCGCCTGAACGAGAATTTTGTCCATCTTGTCCACGACCGGCTGTTTTACCGTTTCCTGAACCATGACCTCTACCTTTTCTGAATTTTTTTCCTGTTGATCCTTCTGCAGGCTTTAATTCTGATAAATTCATGTGTTTTACACCTCCTTGAGAAAGTTTATGCTTCTTCTACTTTGACTAAGTGACTGATTTGATTAACCATTCCTCTTATAGCATTATTGTCTTTTTGAACAACCGTTTTATGAAGCTTAGTTAAGCCTAGTGCTTCAGCTGTTAATCTATGCTTAGGTTTGGCACCAATGGTTGATTTTACTAAAGTAATCTTTAATTCTGCCATTATTGCTTCCTCCTAACCTAAAATTTCACTAACGGTTTTGCCTCTTAATTGACTTACCTTCTCAGGAGTCTTTAATTCTGACAAACCTTTAATTGTCGCTGTTACGACATTGTTTTTATTGTTTGAGCCCAAAGATTTTGTACGAATGTTTCTCACGCCAGCAAGTTCAAGTACGGCACGCGCAGGACCACCTGCGATAACTCCTGTACCTTCAGGAGCTCTCTTAAGTAATACGCTTGCACTACCGAATTTTCCTAACCAGTCATGAGGAATACTTGCGTTCTCATCTAATGGTACTTCGATTAAATTTTTCTTTGCGTCTTGAATTCCTTTACGAATCGCTTCAGGAATTTCAGTTGCTTTACCTACACCAGCGCCTACATGACCTTCTTTATCACCAACAACGACTAAAGCTGCAAATCTGAAGTTACGTCCACCTTTTACAACTTTTGTTACTCGTCGGATGGTAACAACTGTTTCTTCTAGGTCTAAATTGCTGGCATCTATTAAATTCTTTCGCATAGTTTTGCCTCCTTTAGAATTTTAATCCTGCTTCTCTTGCAGCATCAGCTAATGATTTGATTTTACCATGATATATGTAACCGCCACGATCGAATACAACTGCTTCAATGTTTGCCTCAAGAGCTTTTTTAGCAATTGCTTCACCAACGGAAACGGCAGCTGCTATGTCATTTGATTTTTCAAGACCAAGATCCTTTGAGGATGCAGAAACAAGTGTATGACCTTTTGTGTCATCAATGATTTGTGCATAAATGTGACTATTACTTCTATATACAGATAAACGTGGTCTTTCAGGTGTTCCTGAAAATCTATTACGTATTTTTTTATGCTTTTTAACGCGAACGCTTGTTCTTGATGCTTTTTTTATCATCTTGGATTCACCCCTTTTCTATTATTTACCAGTTTTTCCTTCTTTACGACGGATAACTTCATCAGCATACTTAACACCTTTACCTTTATATGGCTCTGGTGGTCTCTTGAATCTGATCTCGGCTGCATATTGACCAACTTTTTCTTTGCTCATACCTTTAACGATAATCACATTTTGGCCTTCAACAACTGATTCAATATCTTCTGGGTCTTCCATCTCAACTGGATGTGAGTATCCTAATGATAACACAAGCTTGTTACCTTGCTTTGCAGCTCTGTAACCAACGCCATTAATTTCAAGTTTCTTTTCATAACCATCTGTTACACCAACAATCATATTATACACTAAAGTTCGTGTTAAGCCATGTAAAGATTTCATTTTTTTAAGATCATTTGGTCGTGTGACAACAACTTCAGCTCCATTAACTTCTACGTTCATTTCTGGTACTAAAGTTCTCTCAAGCGTTCCTTTTGGACCTTTTACAGTAATTACATTACCTTCTGCTAATTTAACTTCAACACCTGCCGGAATTGCAACAGGTTGTCTTCCGATTCTTGACATTATATTTCCTCCTAATCGGTTACATTATGATTCATCTTATGTGACATCTGAGTCACGACGAATCTTTTCACCTTAATCTACCATACAAAGGCGATTACTTCGCCACCAACATTAAGTTCACGTGCCTCTTTATCTGTAACTACACCTTTATTTGTTGAAATAATTGCTGTTCCAAGACCACCTAGTACTTTAGGAAGTTCATCTTTGTTTGCGTAAACACGTAAACCAGGCTTGGAAATTCGCTTGATTCCGGAAATAACTTTTTCGTTTTTATTTTCTCCATATTTTAATTCAATACGAAGGTTTACGAAATCTCCGGCTTTGACTTCTTTATATCCTTTGACGTATCCCTCTTTCGCTAAAATATTAGCGATAGCAAGTTTCATCGTAGAATTTGGTACTTCTATAAAATCATGCTTAGCTACATTACCATTTCTGATTCTTGTAAGCATATCTGCGATTGGATCACTCATTGACATAGTATTGTTCCTCCTTCCTAAAATTTACCAACTAGCTTTTCTAACGCCAGGGATTTGTCCTTTATATGCTAATTCACGGAAACATATTCTACAAATTCCGTATTTTTTTAAAACTGAATGTGGACGTCCACATATTCTACAACGTGTATAAGCTCTAGATGAAAACTTAGGTGCTCGTTGTTGTTTAATTTTCATGGATGTTTTTGCCATGCTTGCTCCTCCTTATTACTTTCTAAACGGCATTCCGAATAAAGTTAACAATTCACGTGCTTCCTCGTCAGTATTTGCAGTTGTTACAAAAATGACGTCCATTCCTCGAATCTTATCGATTTTATCATACTCGATTTCAGGGAAAATGATTTGTTCTTTAAGCCCTAAAGCATAATTACCTCTACCGTCAAAAGCATTTGGATTAACTCCTCTAAAGTCACGTACTCGAGGTAACGCAAGATTCACTAATCTATCCAAGAAGTCGTACATACGCTTACCGCGTAATGTCACTTTACATCCAATGTTCATTCCTTCACGCACTTTGAAGACAGCTACAGATTTCTTAGCTTTTGTAATTAATGGTTTTTGTCCTGCAATCTTAGTCAAATCACCAACTGCGTTGTCAAGAATTTTCGCATTTTCTTTCGCTTCTCCGACACCCATGTTGATAACGATTTTTTCGATTTTAGGAACTTCCATGATACTTTTATATTCAAATTTTTTCATCATTGCATCTTTGATTTCATCATTATACGTTTCAATAAGTCTACTCACTTAGGTAACCTCCTTTCGATTGAATTATTTATCAATAACTTCGCCAGTTGTTTTTGCTACTCGTTTACGAACGTTTTTCGTCTTGCCATTACGCTCTTCTTGCTCAACTTTGATGCCAAGTTTTGTAGGTTTACCTTTGTGTACATACATAACGTTTGATGCATCAATGAATGCTTCTTGGTGCATAATTCCACCTTGTTGATTTGCTGCACTAGGCTTAGCATGTTTCGTTACTTTGTTCACGCCTTGCACTAATACTTTGTTGCTCTTACGATCAACTTCAACAATTTTACCTTCTTTACCTTTATCTTTACCAGCTCTTACAATGACTGTATCACCGGTTTTTAATTTTGTATTTGCCAATGGGTACACCTCCTTATAGTACTTCTGGTGCTAACGATAATATTTTCATGTATTTCTTTTCTCTTAATTCTCTAGCAACCGGTCCAAATATACGTGTTCCTCTTGGGCTCATATCATCTTTAAGAATGACTGCTGCATTTTGATCAAATTTTATGTATGAACCGTCTTTACGACGTGCACCTTTTACTGTTCTTACAACTACGGCTTTAACCACATCACCTTTTTTTACAACGCCACCTGGTGTTGCATCTTTAACAGTCGCGACAATGACATCTCCGATAGCTGCATATCTTCTCGTTGAGCCGCCTAACACACGAATACAAAGAAGTTCTTTTGCTCCTGTGTTATCAGCAACTTTAAGTCTTGACTCTTGTTGAATCATACTTAAACCTCCTTCTGCTATCTACTTAGCTTTCTCTACGATTTGAATCAAGCGCCATCTTTTATCTTTAGAGATCGGCTTTGTTTCCATTACTTTAACACGGTCTCCGATTTGGCATTCATTGTTCTCATCATGAGCTTTCAATTTATATGTTCTTTTTATAACTTTACCATATAAAGGATGTTTTACACTGTTTACAACCTCTACAACGATAGTTTTGTCCATTTTATCACTAGATACTCGACCAACACGAGTTCTTCTAAGATTTCTTTCTGACATTGTATTGCCTCCCTTCGCGATTATTACTTGGCAGCTTTCAATTGTTCAGTCATAACCGTTTGAATTCTTGCAATAGTTTTACGAACCTCAGTTATACGACTTGTATTATCAAGTTGGTTCGTAGCATTTTGAAATCTAAGGTTGAACAATTCTTTTTTTGCCGTTACTAATGCTTCTTGCAGCTCAGCTGCTGATTTATTTCTTAAGTCTTCTAATTTTTTAGTAGATTTCACTATTGTTCACCGCCTTCTAAATCTGCTCTAGAAACGATTTTACACTTAACAGGCAATTTGTGCATTGCAAGTCTAAGGGCTTCTCGAGCTACTTCTTCAGGTACTCCAGCAACTTCGAACATTACGCGTCCTGGTTTAACAACTGCTACCCAGTACTCAGGTGATCCTTTACCGGAACCCATACGTGTTTCAGCTGGTTTTGATGTAACTGGTTTATCTGGGAAAATTTTAATCCAAACTTTACCACCACGCTTCATATAACGAGTCATCGCTATACGAGCAGCTTCTATTTGATTTGACTTGATCCATACAGGCTCAGTCGCAACTAAACCGAATTCACCAAGTACTAATTTATTACCGCGTAACGCTTTTCCCTTCATACGACCACGGAATTGCTTACGACGCTTAACTCTTTTTGGCATTAACATTACGCATTTCTCCCTTCTTTACTAGCTTTTACTGGAAGAACTTCACCATGATAAATCCAAACTTTAACACCGATTTTACCATATGTTGTATTTGCTTCTGCAAATCCATAATCAATATCTGCTCTTAAAGTTTGAAGTGGAATTGTACCTTCATTGTAACTTTCAACTCTTGCCATCTCGGCTCCGCCTAAACGACCTGAACAAGTTACTTTGATACCTTTTGCTCCTGATTTAAGTGCACGTCCCATAACTTGCTTCATAGCACGTCTGAAAGCTACACGATTTTCAAGTTGTAATGCCACGTTTTCAGATATTAATTGAGAATCTTTTTCCGGGCGTTTTACTTCTTGAATATTTATAATAACTTTACTTGATGTCATTTCTTGAACTTCTTTACGTAATGCATCAATCGCTGAACCACCTTTACCGATTACGATACCTGGTTTAGCTGTATGAATATCAATCTTCAATCTCTCAGAAGCTCTTTCTATTTCAATTCTTGATATACCTGCTTGATATATCTTTTTCTTTAAGAATTTTCTTATTTCGTAATCTTCAACTAAGAAATCTGCATAGTCCTTTTCAGCGTACCATTTTGAATCCCAGTCTTTGATAACGCCGACACGTAAGCCGTGAGGATTAACTTTTTGACCCATGCTTTACCTCCTTTACCTATCTTTCATTTAAGATGATTGTGATATGACTAGTTTTCTTTTCTATTTTAAACGCACGACCTTGCGCTCTTGGTCGAATACGCTTCATTGTTGGTCCTTTGTTTGCAAAACACTCTGCAATGTAAAGCGTTGATGGATCAAGACTATTATTGTTTTCTGCATTTGCAATCGCTGACTTTAATAATTTCTCAATTACACGAGCACCTTTTCTTGGAGTATATGCTAAAATTCCAAGTGCTGTGGCAACATCTTTACCTTTGACTGTATCTAAAACTTGCTTAGCTTTAGTTGGCGATACGCGAGCGAATGAAACTTTAGCTTTAGGTCTTGTATCTTTGTTCGCATTTCTTTCTCGTTTTATCTGACTTCTATGTCCTTTAGCCATTGTTTATAGCCTCCTTTCGCTTATCGTTTTGTTTTCTTTTCGTCTTTACCGTGACCTCTATAGCTACGAGTTAAAACGAATTCACCAAGTTTATGTCCAACCATGTCTTCACTAATATATACCGGAACATGTTTTCTGCCGTCATGTACAGCAATTGTATGTCCAACCATTTCAGGGAAGATCGTAGAACGTCTTGACCAAGTTTTAATTACTTGTTTACTTCCACCTTCGTTTGCTTCTCTTACTTTTTTAAGTAAGTGATCATCAGCGAAAGGTCCTTTTTTCAATGAACGTGCCATTTACGAAAACCTCCTTCTATTTGTTTCCACCGCGTTTTCTTACAATATATTTATTGGATTGTTTTTTCTTCTTACGAGTCTTAAAGCCAAGTGCTGGTTTACCCCATGGAGTCATCGGACTTGGACGACCAATTGGCGCTTTACCTTCACCACCACCATGTGGATGGTCATTCGGGTTCATAACAGAACCACGTACTGTTGGGCGAATACCCATATGACGCTTACGTCCCGCTTTACCTATTGTTATAAGTTCATGATCAATATTACCAACTTGTCCAAGTGTTGCTTTACATTCGATTGGTACCATACGCATTTCGCCTGATGGTAAACGAAGTGTTGCAAACTTGCCTTCTTTTGCCATTAATTGAGCAACATTACCTGCTGAACGAACTAACTGTCCACCTTTTCCAGGCTTCATTTCGATGTTATGAATTTGAGAACCTACCGGAATGTTAGCTAACGGTAAGGCATTACCGATACGAATTTCCGCTTTTGCTCCACTCATCAATGTATCACCAACAACTAATTTATTCGGTGCTAAAATATAACTTTTTTCACCATCTGCATAAACGATTAATGCAATATTCGCTGTTCTGTTTGGATCATATTCAATGGCAGATACTTTTGCAGGAATACCATCCTTATTACGTTTGAAGTCAATCATTCTATATTTAATCTTATGTCCGCCACCACGATGTCTTACTGTTATTTTACCTTGATTATTACGTCCAGAATTCTTTTTCAGACTTACTACAAGTGATTTTTCAGGACTTTTCTTAGTGATCTCAGAAAAATCTGATGAAGTCATGTGTCTTCTGGAAGGTGTATATGGGTTGAACTTTTTGATACCCATTATGCCACTCCTTTCCTAATACATATATTACCACACTACCGTGTGTGTCACTTACTTGATGGATTACATTCCATCAAAGAATTCGATTTCTTCGCTCTCTTCAGTTAAAGTTACAATCGCTTTTTTAACTTTTGATGTTTTACCAACCGTTGTTCCACGACGTTTCTTCTTACCGCCTTGGTTCATTGTGTTGACTTTTAAAACTTTTGTTCCTTTAAACATTTTTTCAACTGCTTCTCGTATTTGTACTTTAGTTGCTTCTGGATGAACTTTGAAAGTATATTTCTTGTCGCCCATAGCTTCCATACTTTTCTCTGTAATTACAGGTTTAAGCAGTACGTCATAGTAAGAAAGGTTTGCCATTATGCGTACACCTCCTCAATTGTTGCTACTGCATTTTTAGTTACGATACATACATCGTATTTCAATAAATCATATACGTTGATTGTATTTGTCGTAGCCGTTTTTACAGTAGGAATGTTTCTAGCTGATAACACGACATTTTTTTCTTCGTTGTTAAGAACAATCAATGCTTTTCCGACTTTAAGATTTGCTAATACGTTAATCATATTTTTCGTCTTAACTTCGTCAAGCTTCAACTCATCAACAACGATGAACTTTTGGTCATTAACTTTTGCTGATAAGGCAGATTTTAATGCAATTCTACGCTCTTTTTTGTTCATTTTCTTTGAATAATCACGTGGTTTTGGTGCAAATACAACACCGCCGCCTTTCCATTGAGGAGAACGAATAGAACCTTGTCGAGCACGACCTGTTCCTTTTTGTCTCCATGGTTTAGCGCCTCCACCTCTTACTTCTGCTCGCGTCAATGTACTTTGTGTTCCTTGACGTTTGTTAGCAAGTTGTGTTACTACAGCTCTATGTAATAAATTTTTATTGATATCTACTCCAAACACTGCATCACTTAATTCAAGTTCTTCTACTTGTTGTCCTTGCATATTATAAACAGCAACTTTAGCCATTAGTTTTCCTCCTTCCTGAAAGCTTAGGCCTTAACGGCATCTCTCAATGTAACGATAGATTTTTTAGGGCCTGGTACCGCGCCTTTAACAAGAATAAGGTTTTTCTCTGCGTCAACTCGTACTATTTCTAAGTTTTGAATTGTAACCGCTTCAGATCCCATATGTCCTGCTAATTTCTTACCTTTGAATACACGCCCCGGATAAGATGCATTACCCATAGAACCTGCTTGTCTATGATACTTAGAACCATGAGACATAGGACCTCTTGATTGATTGTGACGCTTAATCGCACCTTGGTATCCTTTACCTTTTGACGTGCCTGATACATCAATTGTATCTCCGGCTGCAAAGATATCGGCTAATATTTCTTGTCCGACTACATACTCTTCTGAATTTTCTAAACGGAACTCTTTTACAAAACGCTTAAATGCTACTCCTGCTTTGTTAAAATGTCCTTGTTCCGGTTGTGTTGTGTGCTTTTCAGTTTTATCCATAAAACCGATTTGAACTGCACTGTAACCGTCGTTATCTACTGTCTTAACTTGAGTTACTGCACATGGGCCTGCTTGAAGCACTGTTACAGGCACTAAAGAACCGTCTTCCGCAAATATTTGCGTCATGCCGATCTTTTTAGCAATCATTGCTTTTTTCATTCTTGCACCTCCTGATTTTTCTACAGCGGAATACATGTTACTGCATTCATTCTAGACGGGTGTAAGCTACCTTCGTCTATTTTTACTGTGTTCATTATTTTACATCTACTTTGATATCTACACCAGCTGGTAACTCTAAACGCATTAATGCGTCAACAGTTTTTGCTGTTGGCAAATTGATATCGATTAATCTTTTGTGAGTTCTTCTTTCGAATTGCTCTCTGGAATCTTTGTACTTATGTACTGCTCTAAGAATTGTTACGATTTCTTTCTTAGTTGGTAATGGAATCGGTCCGCTTACCTTAGCTCCAGTTTTCTTTGCTGTTTCAATAATCTTTTGTGATGATTGATCGATTAATTGGTGATCGTATGCTTTTAAGCTAATTCGCATTTTTTGTGTTGCCATAAAAAAAGCCGCCTCCTTTTCGTACTTGTTGTACGACAAGTGGTGACTGTACATCTTTCCACGTGTATCATCCGATTCACATGGCTAAATCTTTAAGATATTTGTACAGTGATCTTGTCGTCAGTTTCTTGAACTAGACATCGCTCCATAAGAAAACCTACTTATTATCAAGTAGCAACCTCTTACTTCAACGCTCTCATGTCACAGCATTTGCAATTATACACCATTTCCACTTACAATGCAAGTATTTTTTTCAACTTTTTTTTACACTTGAAAATCATGAATATTGGCATTTAATTTCCCTGAAATTTGATGCATTTTTTGAGATTCATCAAGTATTTTACCTAAAAGTTCATCTTGCCCTTTAACACCACTAAGAGTTTGTTCAATACTCGCAGATGTTTCTTCCGCAATCGCAGAAATCTGATCAATAGCTTCTGCAACTTTTGTTGAGTTTGTCTCAATCTCATCTAAGTTATTATCAATAGCCACTGCACGTTTTTCAACCCGTACTGCTTCTTCATGAATACGAACAAATGTATCGGCTGATTGATTGATTTGCACCATACCATTTTCCACTTCTTTGTATCCATCGGCTAAGGCAGCCGTTACCTTTTTTGTTTCTGATTGCACTTTTTTAATAATATCATCGATATCAAGCGCGGATTTATTCACTTGGGTTGCAAGCGTTCCGATTTCACCGGCAACAACACCGAATCCTTTGCCGGCTTCTCCGGCTCTTGCTGCTTCAATTGAAGCATTTAAGGAAAGCAGGTTTGTTTGTGCTGAAATATTGTTAATGACATCTGTTAAGGACGTAATCCCATTGGCATGAACTTCTAACTGTTTCATCATGTTAACTGCGTTATTCACAACACTGTCTATTTTCTTCATACTGATAATCGAATCATCCATGAGTTCATTCCCCGTTGTCGATAAGTCACTGAGAGACTCTGATGCCTTTGAAAGTTTTCGACTCTCATTATTTGTATTCACAATCTCATCTTTTAATGTATTGATATTTTCGACAATGTGGTTTAATACGTCGGCTTGGTTATTCATTGCTAAGGAGAGCTCATCCATCGTACTATGAATATAACCACTTTCATGTTTGGCTTCATTTGCAGAGCCTTTAACGTTTTGCCCTTGCTCTTCAAGATCGACGGCTACACTTCGCATCTCACGAATAATATCATTTAATGTATCTACCATGGCATTTGACGAGATTGCCAGAAGTCCTATTTCATCTTTATAGTCTTCCCGTACTTTATTCACCTTTAAGTTCTTCTTGTTAATCTCGTTATTAGTATCAACCAACTGCTTTAAACGTTTGCTGATATTACGTGTTAATAAATATACAAGCAAGAAACTCAACACACCAACAACAATAAGTAAAATAAGAAAGACAACTTGTGTCATTTGCAGACTATTTGACAGATTAGTGTTTGCAACTGTTTTCGATTGATTATATTGATCAATAATTGCGTCAAAGCTTGCTAAAATATTTTTGTTAATATCAATATAGTTGTTTTTTCCGATAACAAAATGACTTCTAAGTCCTCGATCGGTTCCGTATACAATTTCTTCTTCAAATAAAACCGTAAGTTCATCCGTCTGTTGTAAAATCGAGACATATGCTTCTTGTTCTTCTTGGTCGTCGGTAGTATTACTGAGTTCAGACACTCCTGCTTTAATCATTTCAATCACCGCAGCATATTCACCAATGGTTTCCGGAGTCGCCAAGGAGATATATTCAGATACTAAACTATCGCCTTGTAAGTATAACTTCTGAATATCTTTTAATTCCTGCACTTTTATATCTTCTTGATTTAACGTCTCAATCTCATTTTTAACGACATTGATTTGCCGCGTTATCAGTAGCATAAATACAACAAAGAATAGCCCTAAGAACAAAAGAATGGATTGATATTTCCGCATTAATTTTAAATTTTTAAACATAATCTCTCCTTATAGTAAATCTTTTCCCATAACCTGTATTTGTGATAAAGCCGAAAAAGCAGATGAAAGCTCCCGTTGCAAATGATTGAGTTTAATCCATTCGACTTCTTTTGCTTTAAAGCGAAACGCTTGAGGTTCTGTTGTTTTCACCATTTTAATAGGAATTCGATCACTATCTGAAAATTCAATAACCGCACTTTCCCAATGAATATCATGATCCCCTTCGTAGTCTGCTCTTAAGGTAATAATAATTTCATCAATCAACACTGTTCGTCCAAAATACAATTCAAATTCAAGGTCATCCCGTAGTCCGCCACCCCATGACTGGAATGGAAATGAACCATGTCCTTGATTATCTACATATCCGTCAATGGCATTGCGAGATTCGAAAACAGCTTCATCTCTTGTCATTACATTTGCATCGGAATGAGGATAATATCCTTTTGCGTTTCTAATATCATAGCCATTAAGAGCTAAGTTCCGTCGCGTTTTTAATTCTTCTTTTGACGCCGTTAGTATATGCACATGATGGTAAGTCCCTTTAAAGGCATTCGGATGATATGCTCTTAATTTTTCACCTTCAGGAATTTTATATACCATGCGTCCGTCGGGAATATATAGAATGGACGGATGAATATATTCATCTAAATCAACTTTTAAATATTTCGACTTACTTTCAATAATATAGTATGCGCCTTTCGGATATTCTTTTTCATAGATCAACTCGCAACTTTCGTTCCCTCTTGAATCTTTTAGAATCTGATCATTTGAACCACACAGCATAATATGAATATTGCTCATAATATACCTCCTCTTTAATATGTTGTCTGACATCTTCATATTATAGCATTGCCAAACTATAAAAACAAGGATTCTTTAGCTAATAAGCACAAAAAAACTGTGCAAAGTCATCAAGTGACTATGCACAGTTTATAGTTTAAATTTTAATTATTCAATGATCTCAACAACAGATCCTGAACCAACAGTACGGCCACCTTCACGAATCGCGAATTTTTGACCTTTTTCCATAGCGATTGGAGAAATCAATTCAATATTCATTTCAATGTTATCGCCAGGCATACACATTTCAACGCCTTCTGGTAAAGTGATAACACCAGTTACGTCAGTTGTTGTGAAATAAAACTGTGGTCTATAGTTTCCGAAGAATGGTGTATGACGACCACCTTCATCTTTTTTAAGAACATATACTTGAGCCATGAACTTTGTGTGAGGAGTGATTGTACCTGGCTTAGCAAGTACTTGACCACGCTCGATCTCATCACGCTGAACACCACGAAGTAATGCACCAATGTTGTCACCAGCTTGAGCATCGTCAAGAAGTTTACGGAACATTTCGATTCCTGTAACAACAACTTTACGCTTCTCATCAGATAAACCAACGATTTCAACTTCGTCTTGAACACGAAGGATACCACGGTCAACTTTACCAGTTGCAACTGTACCACGACCAGTAATTGAGAATACGTCCTCAATTGCCATCAAGAATGGCTTATCTGTGTCACGAACAGGCTCAGGAATGAATTCGTCACAAGCTTCGATTAACTCAAGAATCTTGTCACCCCAGTCACCTGATGGATCTTCAAGTGCTTTAAGTGCTGAACCTTGGATTACTGGAAGGTCATCACCTGGGAATTCATATTCGCTTAATAACTCACGAATTTCCATTTCAACTAATTCAAGTAACTCTTCGTCGTCTACCATATCACATTTGTTCATGAATACAACGATGTAAGGAACTCCAACCTGACGTGCAAGTAGGATATGCTCTCTAGTTTGAGCCATAACACCATCAGTCGCAGCAACAACAAGGATTGAACCATCCATTTGCGCAGCACCTGTGATCATGTTCTTTACGTAGTCAGCATGGCCTGGGCAGTCAACGTGTGCATAGTGACGTGCGTTTGACTCATACTCAACGTGTGCAGTAGAGATTGTGATTCCACGTTCTCTTTCTTCAGGAGCTTTGTCAATGTTATCAAATGCAACAGATTCACCTGTTCCTAATCTCTCATGTAATGTTCTAGTGATTGCTGCAGTTAACGTAGTCTTACCATGGTCAACGTGACCAATTGTACCAATGTTAACATGTGGTTTGCTTCTTTCAAATTTAGCTTTAGACATTTGTATATTTCCTCCTTTATTATCGGGGTACTTTCCCCATTCTTTCGTTAAATGTATCCTATGTTTATAAAAAAGCCATCAATAAAATTATAGTATGTAGTAACACACTTTGCAAGGGTTTATTCGTATTATTCGCCTTGCTTACTAATGATTTTCTCTTGAATGCTCTTTGGAAGTGGCTCATAATGGTGGAATTCCATTGAATATGTTCCACGTCCCTGTGATTTTGATCGAAGATCTGTTGCATAGCCAAACATTTCAGATAATGGAACATAAGCATTGATGACTTGAGCACCACTTCTTGCTTCCATACCTTCCATTTGACCACGTCGTGAGTTAATATCACCGATAACATCACCCATATATTCTTCAGGAACTGTTACAACAACTTTGAATATTGGTTCAAGCAACTGTGCGTCACCTTTTCTCATCGCATCTTTAAAAGCCATGGATCCGGCAATTTTGAAGGCCATCTCTGATGAGTCAACATCATGGTATGAACCGTCATAACAATCAGCTTTGATACCAACAACTTCGTAGCCAGCTAAAGCACCTGCTTGCATTGCTTCTTTTATACCGTTATCAACTGCAGGGACGTATTCACGAGGAATCGAACCACCAACAACTGAGTTAACGAATTCGTAAGTCTTATCGCCGTTAACGTCCATCGGACTGAAGCGAACTTTACAGTGTCCGTATTGTCCACGTCCACCAGACTGACGAGCAAATTTACTGTCGATTTCAACTTCTTTGGTAATCGTCTCTTTATATGAAACTTGAGGCGCTCCAACATTTGCTTCTATTTTAAACTCTCTTAACAAACGATCTACAATGATCTCTAGGTGAAGTTCACCCATACCGGAAATAATTGTTTGTCCGGTTTCATCATCTGTATATGTTTTGAAGGTTGGATCTTCTTCTGCAAGTTTGGATAAGGCAATACCCATTTTATCTTGACCGGCTTTTGTCTTCGGCTCAATAGCAACGGAGATAACCGGCTCAGGGAATACCATGGACTCAAGAATAACTTGATCTTTTTCATCACATAATGTATCACCTGTTGTTGTGAACTTAAGACCAACGGCTGCAGCAATATCTCCTGCATATACCTTGTCAATCTCTTCACGTTTGTTTGCATGCATTTGAAGAATACGTCCTAAACGTTCTTTCTTTTGCTTAGTTGAGTTATAAATATATGATCCTGCATTTGTAACACCTGAGTATACTCTAAAGAATGCTAACTTACCAACGAATGGGTCTGTCATAATCTTAAATGCTAAGGCTGAGAAAGGCTCTTCATCGGAAGAATGTCTTTCAACTTCTTCGTCACTATCTGGTAATATACCTTTAATTGCCGGTACATCAAGTGGTGATGGTGCAAATTCAACAACCGCATCAAGTAATCGTTGAACACCTTTGTTTTTGTATGCAGATCCGCAGAATACTGGGATAATCTTAACGTCACAAACAGCTTTACGCATTGCCGCTTTTAACTCTTCCACAGACATCTCTTCACCTTCAAGATACTTCATCATAAGATCTTCATCTGTATCACAAATTGCTTCAACCATTGCTTCTCTATATTCAGTCGCAAGGTCTTCTAATTCACTAGGAATATCTATTTCTTCAATATCATTTCCTAAATCATCATTGTAAATGTATGCTTTCATTACGAACAAATCAACAATTCCTACGAAATCATCTTCAGCACCAATTGGTACCTGAACTGGAATCGCATTAGCTGCTAATCGGTCACGCATCATATCAACAACGTTAAAGAAATCAGCACCGCTACGGTCCATTTTATTAACAAATGCCATACGTGGTACTTTGTACTTGTCAGCTTGACGCCATACTGTTTCTGATTGGGGCTCAACGCCACCTTTTGCACAGAAAACACCGACTGCACTGTCAAGTACACGTAAGGAACGCTCAACTTCAACTGTAAAGTCAACGTGACCTGGTGTATCTATAATATTGATGCGATTTTCTAACCATGAACATGTCGTTGCAGCGGAGGTAATTGTAATACCTCTCTCCTGCTCTTGCTCCATCCAGTCCATTTGAGAAGCACCCTCGTGAGTCTCCCCTAACTTGTGAGTCTTTCCTGAATAAAACAAAATACGTTCCGTTAGAGTTGTTTTACCGGCATCAATATGAGCCATGATACCAATATTTCTGGTATCACTTAAAGCAAATTCTCTTCCTGCCAAAGTAATAACCTCCTCTGGTTATCGGATTGTGTATTAGTTTATATATATGATAGACTATTCTACCATCGGTAACTTGCAAACGCTTTATTCGCATCTGCCATTTTGTGTACGTCTTCTTTTTTCTTAACAGAAGCGCCTGTATTATTGGACGCGTCCATAAGTTCTGCTGCTAGACGGTCTACCATTGTTTTTTCTCCTCTTTTACGAGTATACAATGCTAACCATCTTAGACCTAAAGCTTGCTTTCGGTCTGGTCTTACTTCAATCGGAACTTGATATGTTGCTCCACCTACACGACGTGCTTTAACTTCAAGTACTGGCATAATGTTATTTAATGCTTCATAGAAAACATCAATTGCATCTTTACCTGTCTTTTCAGCTACTTTATCAAAAGCACCGTATACGATTCTTTGAGCTGTTCCTCTTTTTCCATCTAACATGATATTGTTGATTAACTTTGTAACCACTTTATCCTTGTAGATGGGATCTGCTAAAACTTCTCTTTTCGCAATATGACCTTTACGTGGCACGGTTCTTCCCTCCTTAATATAAATTAAATCTTAGGTACTCAGATAGAATCTGTTCGCGCACGGTTAATTCTTTATCTATATAATCCTATTTATAGGTAATCGACATTCATTGACCGGCACTAATCTACTATTCTATTTCTTTGGTCGCTTCGCTCCGTACTTAGAACGAGATTGTTTACGGTCCGCAACACCTGCTGTGTCAAGAGTTCCTCTGACAATGTGGTATCGTGTACCTGGTAAGTCTTTTACTCTTCCACCTCTTAAAAGAACAACACTATGCTCTTGTAAGTTGTGACCTTCGCCCGGAATATATCCTGTTACTTCTATTCCGTTTGTAAGACGTACTCTGGCAATCTTTCGAAGCGCTGAGTTAGGTTTCTTAGGTGTCGCTGTTTTTACTGCAGTACATACGCCACGTTTTTGTGGTGCCGAGTTGTTTGTCGTCTTTTTCTTAAGCGAGTTAAACCCTTTTTGTAATGCTGGTGCAGTTGACTTCTTGTCTGAAGTAGCTCGACCTTTTCTAACTAACTGGTTAAAAGTTGGCATCCATTTCACCTCCGTTTGTTATTGTTTAATTAGTGCAGCAGTCGCTGTTCCAACTCGTATTTTACAAGCTTTCCCAAGTTCTTCCATTGTATTATAATATACAATCGGAACTCTTCGTGAATTTGCAAGTTGAATGGCTTGGTTTTTAATCTCTTCATCTGCGTCATTTGCAATATAAAGAGTCAACACATCTTGATCTTCAAGAGCCTTCAACGTTTGCTTGGTCCCAACAACCAGCGGACCGTTCATGGTATCGTGCACATCTATCATTCCTTTCATAAAGTGCATTGACATGACGAATAATATGTTGAAAATGCACACTGATGAATAATACCACTGTTGAATACATCTGTCAAGTAAAATTTCGTTTTATCTAGATTTAAGAAAAGGAAGATTTATGACTGTAGTCGCCATAGAAGAGGGAAAACGAAAATTGTGTGATGTGGGAGCGCAAGTCCTAGACACGATATGGGTAGATCTTACCAAACTGTGAAGCGTTCGGAAAGATCTACCCATATCGCATCAAGGACTAGAATTCCCATGGTATCACACAATCTCCGTTTTCCCCTTACATACAATCACAAATCAAACCTTTCTAGAATATATAAAACATGCAGAAAAAAAAAGACTCTCTACCGTTGTATTTTTGAATATGACAGCTGTATTAGAAAAGCAGATGACCATGTAATCATGGGTATTCCGGTCACTGGAGTGTGTAGGAGCTTACTGCCTAAAACAAGGTTTTAGGTGGTAAGTCCTGCATACTTCTGTGTCCGGCACTCCCACTTACATGGTCATCTGCTTTCTATTGATAGCGACTTGCATTTAATCCAAAAATACATCTGTTTCATTTATTGGTTCTTCGACAGGTGTTTTTTTCTCAATATCAACGTCACGATACATGCTCATTCCTGTTCCTGCCGGAATAAGTTTACCTAGAATAACGTTTTCTTTAAGTCCAATTAGGGGATCTACTTTTCCACGTATTGCAGCTTCTGTTAAGACTTTGGTTGTCTCTTGGAAGGATGCCGCGGATAAGAAGGAGTTGGTTGCTAGCGATGCTTTTGTGATTCCTAGTAGAACTTGCGTTCCTTCAGCAGCTTCTAGTCCATCTTGCACTAATTGTTTATTCACCTTATCAAATTCTAATTTATCGACTAAGCTACCTGGTAAGAAGTTTGTATCTCCGCTTTCTTCGATTCGGATCTTTTTAAGCATTTGACGGCAAATAACCTCAACGTGCTTGTCATTGATCTCAACACCTTGTAATCGGTATACATTTTGAACTTCTTGCAGCATATAATCTTGTAGGGCGCGACGGCCTTTGATTTTTAGGATATCATGTGGGTTGACACTACCTTCTGTTAACTCATCACCGGCTTCAACCACTTGATTATCTTCAATCTTAATACGAGAACCGTATGGAATCAAATATGTCTTTGTATTCTCACCGGATTCATCGGTTAAGACTACTTCACGTTTTTTCTTTGTTTCATTGATACGCACAACACCTGCATAATCTGCAATAATAGCCAATCCTTTTGGCTTTCTCGCCTCAAAGAGCTCCTCGATTCTTGGAAGACCCTGAGTGATGTCATCAGCTGTCGCGATACCACCGGTATGGAAGGTACGCATTGTAAGTTGTGTACCCGGTTCTCCAATGGATTGAGCTGCAATAATACCTGCAGATTCCCCAACTTGAACTGGGATACCAGTTGCCATATCCGCACCATAACATTTAGCACAAACACCTACATCAGATTTACATGTTAAGGCTGTACGAATCTTCACGGCCTTGATTCCTGCTTTAATGACTTTACGTGCATGTCTTGGATTCATCATTGTATCTGCTTTTACAAGAACTTTTCCGGTTTCAGGATGTACGATTTCATCGACAGACCATCGTCCGGTAATTCGTTCTTCTAAACTTTCAACAACTTCTTTTCCGTCCATGAAGGCTTTCACTGTTTGTCCAACAACTTCGTCTTCACCTGCACAACAATCTTGCTCGCGAATGATTAAGTCTTGAGATACGTCAACCAAACGACGCGTCAAGTATCCTGAATCGGCTGTACGTAAGGCTGTATCGGCAAGACCTTTTCTGGCACCATGGGCTGAAATAAAGTACTCAAGTACGTCAAGACCTTCACGGAAGTTTGACTTAATCGGCAACTCGATTGTATGACCTTGTGTATCGGCCATCAAACCACGCATACCTGCCAACTGCTTGATCTGACTCTCAGAACCACGAGCTCCTGAATCCGCCATCATAAAGATATTATTGTAGCGATCAAGGTTTCCGAGTAGTTCACGTGTGATTCTTTCATCGGCTGAACGCCATGTTTCAACAACATTTTTATAACGTTCATCTTCTGTCATCATACCACGTTTGAATTGTTTCATAATGGTTTCAAGTGTATTCTCAGCTTCAGCAATAATGCCTGGTTTTGCTTCGGGCACTTCCATGTCAGATACAGATACCGTTAATGCACCGCGCGTTGAATATTTAAACCCTAATTTTTTAATTGCATCTAAGATTTCAGATGTTTCTGTTGAACCATGAATATCTATACAACGATATAGTATTTGTTGCAACTGTTTCTTACCTACTAAGAAGTCAATTTCATATTCAAAGTCATGTCCAGGCTCTTCACGATCCACAAAACCAAGATCTTGAGGAATCGATTCGTTAAAAATAATTCGCCCAACTGTCGTTTCAATAAGCTTTCTTTCCATTACGCCGTTAATTTTCATTTCGCGTAAAACCTGAATGCGTGCATGAAGTGTAACAACGTTATTTTCATAGGCAAGTATGGCTTCATTTTCATTTGAAAACTTCTTACCTTCACCTACTTCTCCCACTTTGTCAAGGGTTAAGTAGTAAGTACCCAGTACCATATCCTGAGAAGGTACAGTTACCGGTCCACCATCGGAAGGTTTTAGTAAGTTGTTTGGAGATAAAAGTAAAAAGCGGCATTCTGCTTGTGCTTCTACAGATAAAGGTAAGTGTACCGCCATCTGGTCTCCATCAAAGTCTGCGTTATATGCTGTACATACAAGTGGATGTAATCGAATAGCTTTACCTTCTACAAGTACCGGTTCAAAGGCCTGAATTCCAAGTCTATGTAGTGTCGGTGCACGGTTTAACATAACCGGATGCTCACGAATAACTTCTTCAAGTACATCAAAAACACCGTCTTCTAACCGTTCAACCATTTTTTTAGCTGATTTAATATTATGTGCTACACCATCTCCGACAAGACGTTTCATAATAAATGGCTTAAATAATTCAATGGCCATTTTCTTTGGAAGACCACATTGATAAATCTTAAGTTCAGGACCGACAACGATAACTGAACGTCCGGAATAGTCAACACGTTTTCCCAGAAGGTTCTGACGGAATCGTCCTTGCTTACCTTTTAACATATCTGATAAGGACTTTAATGGTCGATTACCCGGTCCTGTTACAGGACGTCCACGTCGGCCGTTGTCAATTAAGGCATCAACCGCTTCTTGTAACATACGTTTTTCGTTACGCACAATAATCTCCGGCGCTCCTAGATCTAGTAATCTTTGTAAACGATTATTTCTATTAATTACACGACGATATAAATCATTTAAATCTGAGGTTGCAAAGCGTCCACCATCTAACTGTACCATGGGACGAATATCCGGTGGTATTACTGGGACAACTGATAGAATCATCCACTCCGGCTTGTTCCCTGATTCTCTAAAGGCTTCAACAACTTCCATTCGTTTAATAATACGTGCTTTTTTCTGACCAGTTGCATCTATAAGTGCTTTTCGTAGTTCGACAGATTCTTTTTCAAGATCAATCTCTGATAAGATTTCTCGAATGGCATCTGCTCCCATTGCAGCTCTAAACGAATTCCCATATTTATCATAGGCATCTCTAAATTCTTTTTCCGTTAAAACTTGCTTGTATTGAAGGTTTGTATTTCCTTTCTCAATAACGATATAAGAAGCAAAATACAATACTTTTTCCAATGTACGGGGTGACATATCTAGGATAAGTCCCATACGGCTTGGAATACCTTTGAAGTACCATATATGTGATACAGGGGCTGCTAATTCAATATGGCCCATGCGCTCACGTCGTACTTTTGATTTTGTTATCTCAACACCACATCGGTCACAGACAACACCTTTATAACGAATCTTTTTGTACTTTCCACAATGACATTCCCAGTCTTTGCTTGGTCCAAAAATTTTCTCACAGAACAAACCGTCACGCTCAGGCTTTAATGTTCTGTAGTTTATGGTCTCAGGTTTTTTCACTTCACCTCGAGACCATTCTCGAATTCGTTCCGGTGATGCTAAACCAATCTTAATGGCATCAAAATTCACAGATTGCTCCATAGCTTCATTTGGCATTAACTACACGCTCCTTTAAGATCATTTACTGGTCATCATCTTCAAGAATAAAACTTGAATCTAATAGTTCTTCATCACTTTCATCTATATCATCTTCTTCGTCTAAGTCCGGAACTTCTTCACTTTTACCAACAGCAATATTATGATTAACAAACTCTTCATCTGTTAAGTGAAGCTCCATATCTGTATCATCATCAAAGTCATCTTTCAAACTAATCTCGCCACGTTCATTGGAGATAATTTTGATATCCAAGGACAATGATTGTAATTCTTTAAGCAATACTTTGAAGGATTCAGGAATACCCGGTTCCGGAATATTCTCACCTTTAATAATTGCCTCATATGTTTTAACACGACCAACAACATCGTCTGATTTAACGGTTAGAATCTCTTGTAATGTATAGGCTGCACCATATGCCTCGAGGGCCCAAACCTCCATCTCTCCGAAACGCTGTCCACCGAACTGGGCTTTACCACCAAGTGGTTGTTGCGTTACAAGTGAGTAAGGGCCTGTTGAACGTGCATGTATCTTGTCATCAACCAAGTGATGAAGTTTTAAGTAGTGCATGTATCCAACGGTAACCGGATTATCGAAATATTCGCCGGTACGTCCATCACGAAGATTAATCTTACCATCTTCACGAATCGGCACATTTTTCCATTCTTCACGATGATCCACATTGTTTAATAAGAAATCTTTAATCTCAGGGTTTAAAATCTCGCCCCATTTATCTTCAAATTGATCCCAAGGTGTATTCACGTAATCATTGGCCATATCTAATGTTTCCATGATATCAATCTCGTTGGCACCATCAAATACAGGTGTTGCAATCTTGATGCCTAGCGCTTTAGCAGCTAAGCCTAAATGGACTTCTAGTACCTGTCCGATATTCATACGGGACGGTACACCCAATGGATTCAGTACGATATCTAAAGGACGTCCATTTGGTAAGAAGGGCATGTCTTCAGCCGGTAATATACGTGAAATAACACCTTTATTACCATGACGACCGGCCATCTTATCTCCAACGGAAATCTTACGTTTTTGTGCAATGTAGACACGTACAGACTGATTGACTCCCGGTGAGAGCTCATCGCCATTTTCACGGGTAAATACATGTACATCAACGATAATTCCTTCTTCACCATGAGGTACGCGAAGGGATGTATCACGAACTTCTCTTGCTTTTTCACCAAAGATGGCACGTAATAAGCGCTCTTCAGCTGTCAGTTCCGTCTCACCTTTTGGTGTAACTTTTCCAACAAGAATATCACCGGAACGAATCTCAGCTCCGATACGGATAATACCACGTTCATCTAAATCCTTGAGCGCGTCTTCACCGACACCCGGAACATCTCGTGTGATTTCTTCCGGTCCAAGCTTAGTATCTCTGGCTTCTGCTTCGTATTCTTCTATATGTATAGATGTATAAACATCTTCTTTAACTAAATTCTCACTTAACAAAATCGCATCCTCGAAATTATAACCTTCCCAAGTCATAAATCCGATTAATGGGTTTTTACCAAGTGCAATTTCACCGTTTTGCGTTGATGGTCCGTCAGCAATAACCGCACCTTGTTTCACCTTGTCTCCCTTAGACACAAGAGGACGTTGGTTAATACATGTACCTTGGTTACTACGCGCAAATTTACGTAATCGATAGATATCTCGACTGCCTTCGGCTGTCTTAATAACGATTTCTTTTGCAGTAACGCGTTCAACAACACCTGGATTTTTAGCTATTTTAACAATACCGGAGTCGACTGCCGCCTTGTTCTCCATACCTGTTCCTACCAATGACGAATCGGTAATCAATAAAGGTACAGCCTGACGCTGCATGTTTGAACCCATGAGCGCACGGTTGGCGTCATCGTTCTCTAGGAAAGGAATCATGGATGTCGCAACAGAAAAGACCTGCTTTGGCGAAACGTCCATCAAGTCGATTGATTTTGCTTCCATCTCAATGATATGCTCACGGTCACGACCGGTAACATATTTATGAACGAAGTGACCCTCTTCATCAAGAGGCTCATTGGCCTGGGCTACACGATACTTCTCTTCTTCATCCGCTGTTACATAAATAACATTTTCGGTTACAACCGGTTCATCACCGGATTGATCGATTAGACGATATGGCGCCTCAATAAATCCATATTCATTAATACGCGCATAAGTTGCTAATGAGTTAATCAAACCAATGTTTGGACCCTCAGGTGTTTCAATCGGACACATACGTCCATAGTGAGAATAGTGAACGTCACGAACCTCAAATCCGGCACGTTCACGACTAAGTCCACCAGGACCCAATGCAGATAGACGACGCTTATGTGTTAATTCAGCAAGTGGGTTGGTCTGATCCATAAACTGGGATAACTGTGAACTTCCAAAGAATTCCTTAATCGACGCCGTTACCGGACGAATATTAATCAAGGATTGTGGTGTAATGCCATCTGGGTCTTGAATTGTCATACGCTCACGAACGACACGTTCCATCCTTGACAAACCGATTCTAAACTGATTCTGTAACAATTCTCCAACTGCACGAATACGACGGTTTCCAAGGTGGTCAATATCATCCACATTTCCTACACCATATTCAACATGAATGTTATAGTTCATGGATGCAAAAATATCTTCTTTTGTAATATGCTTGGGAATTAACCGATGCATATTTCTTTCTATTTGTTCAACAAGCTCTTCTTCATTGGTATATTCATCCATGAGTTCTTTAAGAACAGGATAATACACGCGTTCACGAATACGAAGTGCTTCAATATCTGCCTGAACATAGTTCTTGATATCTACGACCATGTTACTTAAGACTTTAACTTTTCGGTCTTCAACGGTTACAAATACATAAGGTACTGCTGCATCTTGAATCCTAATTGCTAGCTCCTGATCAACAACAGTTCCCGCCTCAGCTAAGATTTCCCCTGTTGACTTATCAACAACATCTTCAGATAAAACATGGCCTGTAACACGATTGGATAAAGCTAATTTTTTATTAAATTTATATCTACCAACTTTGGCTAAATCATAACGTCTTGGGTCAAAAAACATGGAGTTCAACAGTGATTCTGCACTCTCAACCGTTGGTGGCTCACCCGGACGAATACGTTTATATATCTCAATTAACCCTTCTTCATATGAAGACGAGCTATCCTTATCTAAACTAGCAAGAATCTTTGGCTCTTCACCAAATAGTTCAATAATCTCTGCATTCGTTCCGATTCCAAATGAACGCATTAATACAGTTACCGGCACCTTACGTGTTCGGTCTACACGTACATGAAAAATGTCATTTGAATCTGTCTCATATTCAAGCCATGCCCCACGATTCGGAATTACTGTTGCCGAATAAAGTTCTTTACCGATCTTATCATGCTTCATTGCATAATAAATACCCGGCGAACGAACTAGCTGACTTACAATAACACGCTCCGCTCCGTTAATAATAAAGGTTCCCGTGTCTGTCATTAACGGCAAGTCACCCATAAATATCTCATGTTCACTAATCTCGTCTTTTTCCTTATTAATAAGACGCACACGAACTTTAAGAGGTGCAGCATATGTTGCATCTCTTTCTTTACATTCATCCATTGTGTATTTTGCATCTTCATTAAATGAAAAGCCGACAAATTCTAACATTAAATTCCCGGTGTAATCCGAAATTGGGGATATATCTCGAAATACTTCCTTTAATCCTTCATCCAGGAACCAATTATAAGAATCTTTTTGAACTTCGATTAGATTTGGCATGTCAAGGACTTCTTTTTGCTTGGAGTAGCTCATTCGAACTGACACTCCGCTTTCGATAGGATTGATCCTATTTTTTTCCATAGTTATGATTCACCCCTTGGCTATAATAATCTTCATCTAGTATACCCTAAAAATAAGCATACAATTCCATACTGACGCATTAATAGATAATATCATATCCTGTCAAGCTTGTCAATACAATTATTTTTAGAAATATATCCGTTACTGTCTAACCGTGTAAAAAAAGCCTCGATTCGTAATGAATCGAGACTTTTGAAATTTTTAGTATAATGTTATTACTTAACTGTAGCTGTTGCTCCAACTTCTGTAAGCTTGGCTTTGATTTCTTCTGCTTCTTCTTTAGTAGCTGCTTCTTTAACCATTTTAGGAGCGTTGTCAACAAGCTCTTTAGCTTCTTTTAATCCTAATCCAGTGATTTCACGAACTGCTTTGATGACTTTAACTTTCGAAGCTCCAACTTCTGTAAGTTCTACATCAAATTCAGTTTGCTCTTCAGCTGCACCACCTTCTGCGCCAGCTGCTGCCATTACAACACCTGCTGCTGCAGATACACCAAATTCTTCTTCACAAGCTGTTACTAATTCGTTAAGTTCTAATACTGATAATTCTTTAATTGCATCAATTAATTCTTGAGTTGTTAATTTTGCCATTATTTGCACCTCCGAAATATTTTTTATTATTCTTCTACTGTTTCTGTTGTTTCTTCTGCTACTTCTGTCTTCTTTACAGTTGCTGCAAGATCTGCTGCTGTAGCCACACCTTTTTCTTCCATCTCATCTGCAATTGCTTTAACTGTACGTGCAAATGAAGATATTGGAGATTTGAAGCTTCCAAATAGTTTTGCAAGTAATTCGTCTCTTGATGGTACTGAAGCCACCTTGATGATACCGTCAACATCGAATAATTCACCGTCAACAACACCTGCTTTGAACTCAAGCTTAGGCATGTCTTTTGACATTTTCTTAAGAATTCGAGGACCTGCTGTTGCATCGTCGTAACTGATAGCAATCGCACTCGGACCTGCTAATTGATCGTTTAATTGATCAAATGCTGTTCCTTCAAATGCAAACTTCATCATTGTGTTCTTATAAACTTTGTATGTTACGTTCGCTTCACGTAAAGCCTTACGAAGATTCGTATCTTGCTCTACTGTCAATCCACGATAGTCAACGAGTACAACTGAACTTGCACCTTCAATATTTTCTTTTATCGCTTGTATTACTGTTTGTTTTTGTTCAACTTTTGGCACTGTTACACCTCCTTAAAAATTTGAATCAAATAAAAAACTCTTACTACACACGCAGAAAGAGTCTAACTAATATCGTTATTATCTCCTCGGTAGGTTGTATACGTTATGCTCTTAAGCACCTACTGTCTGCGGTAGTTATTTTCACACTCGACAAAGTATATCAAACACTGTTCACTTTGTCAACTACTTTTTTTAGGGAAGAATGATGGGAGTCATTCTTCCCTTATATTATGCTATATTAAGTACTACTTATCGTCAATCTTACCGGCATTAATCTTAATACCAGGTCCCATTGTCGAAGCAACATTTACACTACGAAGGTATTTACCTTTTGCAGCTGCTGGCTTCGCTTTGATAATCGCACTCATTAATGTGTGGAAGTTGTCCATTAATTTTTCTTGACCAAAGGATACTTTGCCGATTGGCACGTGTATAATATTGGCTTTATCAAGACGGTATTCAATCTTACCGGCTTTAATATCATTAACAGCTTTCGCAACATCCATAGTAACTGTACCTGCTTTTGGGTTAGGCATTAATCCTTTTGGACCAAGGACACGTCCCAAACGACCAACAACACCCATCATGTTCGGTGTAGCAACGATAACATCAAAATCCAACCAACCTTCGTTTTGGATTTTAGGAATAAGTTCTTCAGCGCCTACAAAGTCTGCGCCCGCTTCTTCCGCTTCTGTTGCTTGATCGCCTTTAGCAAAAACTAAAACACGAACTGTTTTACCTGTACCATGTGGTAATACTACCGCACCACGTACTTGTTGGTCTGCATGACGACTGTCTACTCCTAATCGAATATGTGCTTCTACAGTTTCATCGAATTTTGCTTTACCTGTCTCTGTCACTAAACTCAAAGCTTCTTCAGGATCATACAGTTTGGTTCTATCAACTAGTTTGGCAATTTCTGCATATCTTTTACCTTTTTTCATTCCAATTCCTCCTTGTGGTAATATCGGGAGTGTCCCTCCCACATAATTCTAACTACTTTTCGACAACGACACCCATGCTTCGGCATGTACCTGCGATCATACTCATCGCTGATTCAACACTTGCTGCATTAAGGTCTTGCATCTTAATCTCTGCAATCTTTCGAAGACTCTCTTGAGTGATTGTAGCCACTTTATCTTTTTGTGGCACACCTGAACCGGATTTGATTCCGCATTCTTTTTTAATAAGAATGGCTGCAGGTGGAGTCTTTGTGATGAAGCTAAAGCTTCGATCTTGATACACTGTGATTACAACCGGAATAATCATACCGGCTTCTTTTTCTGTTTTCGCATTGAACTCTTTTGTAAACTGCACAATGTTCACACCGTGTTGACCTAAAGCCGGTCCAACCGGTGGTGCTGGAGTAGCTTTCCCAGCAGGAATCTGCAATTTAATAAGTCCTGTAACTTTTTTCGCCATTTAGCGCACCTCCTGAATTTCTTCCATAAAAAGCTTGTTCGTTTAATTCAATTTTTGAATCTTTGCATAATCTAATTCTACTGGTGTGTCTCGTCCAAAAATAGATAGATTAACAATAACCGTTCGTTTATGATCGTGGATCTCTTTGATCATTCCGACAGATCCTTCAAATGGTCCGTCAACAACAGTAACAGTGTCACCTACTTCAACAAACAACTCAACAACAGATAAATCAATACCCATCGCAGAAATCTCTGCTTCAGATAGAGGAACCGGCTTTGATCCCGGACCAACAAATCCTGTTACACCACGTGTATTACGAACAACGTACCACGTCTCGTCGTTCATAAACATTTTCAACAGAACATAGCCCGGAAAAAGTTTCTTGTCGACTTCTTTTCGTGTACCGTTTTTGTCTTCATACACTTTATGCAAGGGAACGATGACTTCTAGAATCTGATCTTGAATCTTACGATTTTCAATCAATTTCTCAATATTTGCTTTTACTTTGTTCTCATACCCGGAATAGGTATGAACTACGTACCACTTAGCTTCTTCTGCCATAAGTAACCACCTTTATAGATTTCCTAAAATCAGATCAAATATAACGAACTGAAAACTCGCATCGATGGCTGCAATAATTCCACCAAGGATGAGGGCAATAATGACAACAACATACGTTTGCTTCACTATTGTCTTTTTGTTAGGCCATACAATCTTTTTGAACTCAGATTTGACCCCTTTGAAAAAACCAACTTTCTTAGCGTCTGCTTCTCCCATTGATTCACTTCCTTTTCTCCCATAAAAAACGGAATCCGAACCGAATTATTTCGTTTCTTTGTGATTCGTATGTTTTTTACAGAACTTACAGTATTTTTGTGTTTCTAAGCGTTCCGGATGCGCTTTCTTATCTTTTGTCATATGATAGTTTCTGTTTTTGCACTCCGTACACTCTAAAGTAATTTTTACACGCACAACTTCCACCTCCACTTAGTCTAATAAGGTTGTTCTTTGGACATTTTCTTACAAAAAAAAAGAGCCCTCTAAACGTGCAACTAATAATTTATCACACTTAAGGGCAATTGTCAATAGGGCTTTGAAATATTCCTCATTTTTGAGAATCAAAAAAGCGGTCACGAACGCTTTCTTGCTGCTTGTTATAGTTCTTATAATAGTTGGTTACGGACTTTTTGTTGGTTCGGAAAGACTTCACATCGGCTTTGATATTACCGGTGACTTCCTTAAATTGTCGATTGTTCCGTTCCTCTAAAACTTGAATCTCTAGACCTAATTCACCAATTTCACGAATCAAATCTTGCATCTGCCTAATCTGCTCTGCATAGAGGGATGTATTCTTCTCCAACCGGGTCCGTATCCGTTCATAGGCCGGCTGAAAACCGGCGTCCAATTCCTGCAATACATTAATATGTACTTGCTTATTCTGAAGAATGTTGTTAAATTTGCGTAAGTCAAAACTGGCGTTCGTTTTTAACAAGGCTTCTTGTTCTCGTGTATAGTCGAAGATACGCTTTATCGTATCCCGTCGTTTCTTTAATCCTGTAATGAGAATATCGAGTGTTGTAAACACATCACTCATAACTATCCTCTCCTTCACACTATAATTTGATGTCGATATGTGACCCAATATGAGGTGTTACACTTTGCTGCGTAACATCTGCGTTTTCCATCATACGCACCAACTGATCTCCATTTTGCTCAGCAACATCCATTACTTTACCTGCTACAGCGATGCTGGCATTATTCATTAAATTGGCTTGTGCCATTATTGTTGACATTGCTGCAATATCCATACAATCACTTCTTTCGTAATAACCTTATCGTTACTTTTATTTTCATTGAGCTTGCTTGGAAGGATTTTTTGTTAATTGCATAGCTTCCTTCCACGTGTCTCTGAATTCACGAAGTAAATCTAAGACTTCGCTTAATATCTCAATATTCTTCTCAAAGTTAGCTTTAACTAACCGCTGATACATATAATCATACATGAGTTCCATGTCTTTTGCAACTGGGTATTCATGATTTAATGATGCCATGAATTCTTGAATAATATCCTCTATTCTAATTATTTTATCATGAGCTTCTTCAATTTTTTTTGCCTTAATCGCTTCAATCGCTTGGTTGGTAAACTTAATTGCTCCATTATATAGCATCAATGTTAATTCTTCCTGTGATGCTGTTAACACGCTGTTTTGTTTAATCTTTGCATAAGGATTACTTGTCATTACTTACCTCCTCGAAATACTTTTGCTTATAATCCGGCTAGTTGTTGCGATAACCAATTCGCTGTTGAATTACTTTGCTGCATAGCTTTTTCCATAGCTGTAAACTGTTTATAGTAGCGTTCTTCAACACGAGCTAATCGATCTTCTAAACTAGCAATACGCTTATCATAATCGATAATTCTTTTACTCATAGATTTGTCTTCATAAAATGTTAAAGCACTACTTATCGTTGAGGATTCCATACGTTTACTCATGTTTGAATAAAGCTCATTTCCTAAAGCTGATAGAAGTTTTGAAACCTCCTCTGGATCGTTTTCAAGAGCTTCACGAAGCTTATTTGTTTTTGATGCGTATAACGTATTCTCCTCATCACCTTCAATGTGTAGCATTCCTTTTTCCAAGTAATTGCCTGTAACAATTCCTAGATCAGACAAATATTTATATTTCGAAGTCACCTCTACTCCTTGAGATAAAGTCAATGTATTTCGCATATCACTTCGAATTGCACCCATCATATTATCATTGCGCAATAAAGAATCTTTGATTTTCGATTCCCAAAGCTCAATTTCTTTATCTGTCATCGATTCTTTTTCTTCACTAGATAAAGGATTATAACCTCGCGCCGGATCAGCTTCAAGCTTGCCATTCATTAACGTCATCAATTCGTTATATTTTGTCACAAACTCTTTCACTTTGTTATAGATTGCATCCGTATCTTGAGTCACAGAAATAGTAGAGGTACCTTCTGATAGTAAGGTTAACGACAACCCATTTATGCTCACTTCGTTACTTGAGCTCTCTGTTAGCGGAACACCATTATAGGAAAATTCTGCATTTACTCCTGCATCAATAGAAGCTAACAAACTATCATCTGTAACAAACCCAAGAGCTCTCATCACATCATTATTACTACCTGATACACTTAATTGAGCTTCAGCACCTGTACTCTTAGATGACATAAATATTCTTCCATAGTTTGCATCGTAATTAATATTCAAATCTAATCCTTTTGATTTAATCTCTGATATTAGTGACGCGATAGTATCCGTTCCATCTATTACAATCTCTGCTTGGTTCGTTCCATCACCAATGGTGAGTGTACGTTCACCCTCTAAACCAAACAATTCATTCATGGTGGTGGTGGTGGTGGCAACATCTCCATCAAAAACATCTTTGCCGTCACCATCTACGCCTGTTTTCAATTGGATTTTATCTGTTGTAAAATTCGAGTTTTTTGCTAATTGTGTCACTTCTATTAAGTGTGTTCCTGCAACCGCTCCAGACGAATTGTTTACTGCTACAGCTGATGTATTTGAACTTGACATTTTTTTTTGTGCATATGTTGCATTTGTTTTGAAATCAAAAAGTTCTTCCTTATAAAAGGAATATAACTTAGCATTGACTGATGCCCAAGCTTCTTTTTTCCATTCAGTTAATATTTTATTGCTTTCGACTCGTTGTACTTTTAACCGCTCGACTTTCATCAAATCACTTACAATGCTTTGCGTATCTAAACCTGATGCTAATCCACTAAATTGTATACCCATTCTTAAAAACTCCCTTCGTTTTAGCGTTTTTCATCTATCAGAATACCTGCAACTTCCCACATATGGGCAACCATATCTAGCACTTTCTCTGATGGAATCTCTCGCACTATTGAATCATTTTCAGTATTAATTACTTTAACCATAATTTGATTAGTCTCTTTATGAATAGAAAATTCCAACCTTCTATCATAAGCACGAATATGCTTATTTGCCTTTTCGATTGCACTAATCACATCATGCTCCTGGATTGCACGATCTGAGACTATTTCAATTTCATTATTAATTTTTTCAATATGATTTTTTTCTACAGCTTCCTTGCCATTCTTTACTAATGCTTTTGCATTTGTTCTCATATCAATATAGGTTTGTTTTGTTCCTATTTCCTCAATCTTCATCTGATTACCTCCTTGTAAACACATCTACTTGTTTTTTATATCGTCATTTTTCCCCATTCCCTTAACCATATTTCTATCTTTTTTCTCTTATAAAACCTAAAAAGAGCCAGAGAATTTTCTCTGGCTCTTAATTTATATTTTATTTTCTTTCAATTATCTCAATAACTGAAGAACACCTTGAGGTGCTTGGTTTGCTTGAGCAAGCATAGCTTGAGATGCTTGTTGTAAAATATTGTTTTTAGTAAATTCCATCATTTCAGCCGCCATATCTACGTCCCTAATTCTAGATTCAGCTGCTTGAAGGTTCTCTGACGTAGTATTTAAATTGTTAGAAATATGTTCAAGTCTGTTTTGATGAGCTCCAAATGTTGATCTTGCTGTATTAATCGCAGTAATTGAGGCTTCAACTGCTGCCGTATCAGAAGCAGAAGAAAGTGTTTGAGCTGCAACTACTGCCCCTACAGCAAATGTATCTGTATCATCATCACTAATTACCACATCAATTGTAGCGGCAAAAGTATTCGTACCATTGAACTCAGTAGAAGCAATAATATTATCGATTTCTGTACCTAATTCATCCATCTCAAGATCAAGATTTGCTATATCATCTGCATTGTATGTCCCATTTGCTTTTTGAACAGACAATTCTTTTAATCTTACTAACATTGAACTAACTTCGTTTAATGCACCTTCTGCTGTTTGAATATAAGAAATTCCATCTTGAGCATTTCTAGAAGCTTGATTCAAACCTCTTATTTGCCCTCTCATTTTTTCAGATATTGACAAACCAGCCGCATCATCAGCTGCTCTATTAATTCGAAAACCTGATGATAATTTTTCCATAGATTTTGCGCCGTTTACATTGTTGATACCTAGTTGTCTGTGTGTATTCATTGCCATTAAGTTGTTATTAATTCTCATAGTAAATTCCTCCTTGAATTTGTTTGAATTTTATTCGGCGTCCATGCCGTATGCAGTTAGCCAATTGTACTTTTTGCTTTTTATTATCCTTAAAGAGTCAGAGAAAATTCTCTAGCTCTTTAAACCACCTTAAAAACGTCCCAATTATCTCAATAACTGAAGAACACCTTGAGGTGCTTGGTTTGCTTGAGCAAGCATAGCTTGAGATGCTTGTTGCAAAATATTGTTTTTAGTAAATTCCATCATTTCAGCTGCCATATCTACATCTCTAATTCTAGATTCTGCTGCCTGAAGGTTCTCTGACGTAGTATTCAAATTGTTAGAAATATGTTCTAATCTGTTTTGATGAGCTCCAAACGTTGATCTTGCTGTGTTAATCGCAGTAATTGCGGTTTCCACATCCGCTGTCAAAGAAGCTGCAGTAAGTCCTTGAGCCGCAACTGCAACTCCAACCGCAAACACATCCGTATCATCATCACTAATTACCACATTAATTGTGCCTGCAAAAGTATTTGTACCATTGAATTCAGTAGACCCAATGATATTATCTATCTCTGTCCCTAATTGAGTCATTTCAAGTTCAAGATTCGCTGTATCATCTGCATTGTATGTTCCATTTGCTTTTTGAACAGACAATTCTTTTAGTCTTACTAACATTGAACTAACTTCGTTTAATGCACCCTCTGCTGTTTGAATATAAGAAATTCCATCTTGAGAGTTTCTGGAAGCTTGATTCAAACCTCTTATTTGCCCTCTCATTTTTTCAGATATTGACAAACCGGCCGCATCATCAGCTGCTCTATTAATTCGAAAACCTGATGATAATTTTTCCATAGATTTTGATCCTGCATTGTTGTTAATACCTAGTTGTCTGTGTGTGTTCATTGCCATTAAGTTGTTATTAATTCTCATAGTAAATTCCTCCTTGAATTTGTTTGAATTTTATTCGGCGTCCATGCCGTATGCAGTTGGCCAACTGTCATTTTTGATTTACACAGTATTTATCGGATAAGATTTCAAGTTCCTTAACCTTTTTTACCTTTTTTTCATAAAATCTTTTAATGCTTTGGCTCCGGCATCAGATGTAGCTGCTGCCGCTTGGTTTTCTTCTTGAATCTGTAGATAAATTTCTTTTCGGTGAATGGCTATATTTCTGGGTGCGTCGATACCGATTTTAATCTGCTCGCCATGAACGGAGAGTACAGTCACTTCAATATCATCACCAATAACAATCGATTCTCCAACTTTTCGCGTTAGGGCTAACATGATTATTCACCGCCTTTTGTCATAATCTTCATTTGCTCGTACAGATTATGTCGCACTTCATAGGCGTCATCATTGGCAACCACTTGACGTCCTTTTTTTGTTTGACGATTAATTAATATAGGGGCTTTTAGATTTGTTGTCATTGCCTCGATTGTTTCAGGTATAACCACTACCGTAAATACATCTAACACATTAGGGTCTAAATCACCAATCGAAGCAATCAGTTCATCATCAACCTCCGGTGCATAATCTGTAAACCAATTCATCGGATTGACAAGGGGAAGACACGTCTCCGGTGCTTCCACTGCTTGTAACCAAACAAGTGCCCCCCCCTCTTCTCCTTGATCATAAAGTAATATGAATTTCTTCACGTCTTTGAATCCAAAGATTCCTTCTTCAAAAGTAATTACTTTTGATTCATCAATATTAACGTTTCCAAAATGCTTTGTTGCAATTTCCATATACTTACTCCTTCCCCCTACTATATTATCGTATAAAATCTAACAGTGTTGGTTGAATTATTTTTGCACTCGCTGATAAAGATGCATTATATACAACTTCCATTGAAGCAAATTGAATAAGCACTTCTGCCATATCCACATTTTCGTTTTCTGACATAAGATCAGTAAAATTCAATTTATCTGCTGATAAACGATCAACGGTTAATTCGAGTCGATTAATTTTACCACCAATTTTCGCTGTAATATTCAGATTGTTTTGAATGTGTCTATCCATTTTACCAATGAGCTTAGTAAAGGATTCTCCTATAATGTCTTCTCTTAAAGCATCTTCAAGAGAATCATCATTTTCAATATTACGAACATGATTTATGATTTCTTCTAAGTCACGAACAAGATCTTTTGTAATAATATTATGGCCCATCTCGTTGACTTGAAGGGTTTGACTATAGGATACTTGATAGTTCATTGCTTCGTTATCCGGAAAAAATGTATCGCCTGTGGTTATATTGGTTACTTCAAAATAGTGATCTGGCTTAATATCCCCTTTAATAAAATTCGATTTTTGATAGTTTACATTAAAATCAAAGCCCGCGGTTAATGCATCTGCCTCAGCTGTATTAAAAACTAGTTCTCCAGTATCTTGAATAAAGTGAACTATGTTGCTGGCATCCGGAACATCATATGCATCAAGGTCACTCGAATTTTTATTAACGATTGTGAAACCAGCACCTGCCAACTCTGCTGAAGCAATACCTATTCCATCTAACTCACTATATCCTAATCGTATACGCTTCACATCATGAATCTCTGAGTTACCTGTCCCATCATCATATACACGCTTCACGGTTTCGATATCTTCTTTGGTAAAACTTTCCGTAATTTCATAGGTGTCTGTTGATGGTTCGTTAAACACAAGGGAACTATCTGTTTGAAAACCGGTGAACATATATCGCCCGGCATAAGATACATTCCCTTCATTAACCAACTGTTCTTTTAGTTCAATTAATTCAGATATAATACTATCTCGGTTCATCGTTGTTAATGTATCACTTGCGCCTTGTACCGAAAGATCACGCACACGTTTGAGAATATCGGTCGTGTTTGATATAGCTTGTTCAGTCACTTCTAACCAACTCATTGCATCTTCTGTATTTGTTTTATATTGACCTATTTGACTAATGGTCGTTCGAAATTTTAAGGCTCTCGAAGCAATAATTGGATTTTCAGATGCTTTTTGTATTTTTTTTCCACTTGACATTTGTTGCTCATAAATTGACATAGTCTTACGGTTCCGATTGACATTGGTCAAAATATTATTAGTCATCATTGTATTCGTTATACGCATTTTGTCACCACCCTATTATACACCCATTTGATTAATGGTTACATTATAAATTTCATTAAAAACGCTCATAATCTTCGCTGACATGCTATATGCTTGTTGATATTTTAATAAGTTTATCGTTTCTTCTTCCAAATCAACATCTGATATTGACAATCGTTGATTTGTAATCATCCTTGTTAACTGTTCTTGTCCGTCACGAAAGCTTGACATTTGACTAACATCAATTCCCAACTCACTAATAATGCTTTGCATGTAATTATCCGGTACACCTTTAGCAAACATTTTTGTATCCTGACGTTTATCAATCATAGCAAGAATAATATCATTGGCACTTTCACCATCACTTGCACTGGACTTGGTCGAAAGAAGCGAGACATCGTCTACCATTGCCGGATTAACAATGAAATTATCAATGGTCATATCTGTATAGGAGGACATGTCTCCGGCATCAAGAGGAGTCGAACCATCATATCCTTTATATACAAAAATGGGAGAGCCTGTTCCATTGTTACCGGATTGTTGAAGCGTATTGAATTCACTCGCGAAGGTTCGAACAAATTTATTGAGTTGCTGCATGTAATAAGGAACTCCTTTGAATGTATTGACATGGCCCATAGCTACTTTATTCCCGGCAGTTACTCCTGTAGCCGGTGTTGCAATATTAAGCTCAAGTGTCACTTCATTCGAAGCTTCATCATAGGTATAGTCATCATATTCATAAGGTACACCGTCAATAAGAAGTTTTCCTGACATCGGAATATCAAAACGGTTAGCATCTGCTAAAGTGATTGTATTATTGATAGTATCTACACTATCTACTGTCCCTTTAAAATTGTTCCCATTATTCCCATCACGTATATCAATATATCCTTTTAATTCACCTGTTAAATTATCTGTATACAAGTTTTTTCCGGAATTCCATTTTATATCGTAGATATCCGGATTATCTTCCGGATTATCTAAAGTTTCGCGGGTCGATAGCTCTAATGTATTAAAGGCATTGCCACTAACGAGCTGTTGCCCGTTGATAGTGATATTGATTGTCTCCATACCATACTGATCTGTGGCGACTTGATAATTAATACCGACTACTTTTGACAACTTATCTACCAAGACCATTCGTTGGTCTCTTAGGTCATTGGCACGATTGCCATTCAGCTCAAGGTTACGAATTTGTTGATTTAACGTTGAGATTTGTTCCGCATAACTATTAATCTGATTGACACTATTTTTCACACCAAAGTTGGCATCGTTTTGTGTCCCACGCAATTGTTTTCCTAAGTCCGTTATGTATTGGGAAAAACTTTCCGCTGACGCAAGAAAATTCGCGCGATTTGCTTCATCGGAAGGATCTTTCGATAAACTCTGAAGGGTTTCAAACATGTTGTCAAAATAGGATGTAAAACCAACCTCTGAAGGTTCATTAAAAATCAGCTCCATCTGTTGAAGCATGGTCGATTTCACTTCATATGTCCCATAATCTTTATTCATATTCCAAAATTTATGGTCAAGATATTCATTTCGATGTTGGCTAATCTGTTCAATGGTCGTACCCGTTCCTACCATGCCCCGTTGAGCATTCGGCATGGGTCTTGTCGCTTTTTGGACACCATATTGACGTGTATAGCCTTCTGTCTCTGCATTACTGATGTTATGATTTGTAATATCTAACATCGTTCTAGATGTATATAATCCTTGTTGCGCTACATTTAAACCAAAAAAAGATGATCGCATTGGCTCGCCTCCTTCCTTATCTGCCGACTAATCCGGTTTGATTAACTACCCGTTCTATCATATCATCAACAACACTGACAACACGAGACGCCGCATTATATGCATGTTGATACTTCATCATATTAGATAACTCTTCATCCGAAGATACCCCCATCATTTGATTTCTTTGATTATCAATCTGTCCGGTCAAAAGTTTTTGGTTAGCCACTTGATTATTAACCGCACTCCCCATGGTTCCAACTCCGGATACAAAACTATTGTAATAATCATCGAAGTTTAAATCACCATTTAACGTTGGGTCAATATTTGAAAAAGGATTTTGCCATTTAACCAACATCTCTTCAACGACTGAACTATCACCATCAACGCCTATTTCACGACTTAATCCAATTTTATTGTAATCTAAAACGACATCTCCATTCATTTTCAAGTTGCCGGCTGAATATAGTGTATATTCATTGGTTACATCTTCAGTAACATTGCGGTCATCAATATATTGTCTTGAAAAAATCTCATAGCCTTGCTCACCATTCAGTCCATAGGGGCCTGTTGTTCCACCTACAGGGGCAACCGTATCATTAATCATAGTCACAACTCCATGAATAAGATTATCGAATTGGGCTTGTACTGTCATGATTTCTGACGGTTCAATATATTTTTTATATATAGCTGGATCATCAAGATCAGTATAATTGGCAGTTCTTGTTCCTCTTGTTAAGATTAATCCTTTCAAAGATCCTTTATCATTATTGGCTGCTGTTGTTGTCGGAATATCTATGTTATATAATTTTTGTATTTTTTCAGGTGTTGCAGTGAGATCACTCAAGTGTGGCCAATAGGGATCAACGAGTAAACTTTTGTTCTCCGCATAGGTTAAATCCAATTTATTAACATGACCCACTGTCACAAAAGGAACATTTTCAATACTAACAATCATATTATTATTAATGTCTTCTCTGTAGGACACATCTACCATTTCTGAAAGTTCATCTACCAGTAAGTTACGCTGATCACGATAATCATTAGCTTTGGCTCCGTGCACTTCTTTTTCAGCAATGACTTCGTTTAAGTTGCGAATCTCTTGACCAATTTCATTGATTCGTTTCACCTTATTCATGACTTCCGTATTTAGATTTTTTTGATAATCCTGTAATTGTCCCATGATCAAATTGGATTTTTCAACAAAAATCGTTGCGTTTTGAATAAATGTTCCACGGGTTTCCAACCCTTCTGGGCTCTTAGCCAATTCTGACATAGATTCCCATAGATTATTTAAAATCTTAGAAAAAGATTCACCTTCAATCTCTCCTAAAATATTTTCCACTTCTTCAATCGCGTTACTTTTACTCTCATAAAAACCTAAGCGGCTATTTTCATCGCGAAATGCCGAATCTAAAAAGCGATCTCTGACTTGTCGAATAACTTGAACATCCGTACCTAAACCGACCTGCATTCCTGAATTTCTAGATACTCCTACTGTGGAATATCTAGAATCCGACATAATTACTTGTTGTCGAACATATCCTTTTGTATCTACATTTGTAATATTATGCGCTGTTGTATTTAGCGCCGACTGACTTGTCATTAATGCTGACACCGCTCGAGATAAACTACTGATTGAGCCCATGACCTCATCCTTTCTGTCAATTATTATGGTTCGATTTATTGCTTTGCATCAAAGAAATTATTATCCGTTTGCCCTTCATAACGTTGTCCTTTTTTCTCGTATCCATTCCCTGAGTTCTGTGACGAAGCACTTTGAATCGCATTCATTGTAAAATTCACAAAATCAAGGGATTCTACTAACAATTGTTGATTAATATCATTGACTTTTTTTACGTCATGAACAATCTCCATCATTCGCATACTTACGTTGTAAAGCTTAATATTTTCCGGTTTATCGGAAGGGATTAGTTCAATCAAGCTAGATACCGTCATATCTTTTGATTTTTTATTGGTCACTAAACAGATATCCTCGATGAGTTCAATGCGTTTTTTCTCTAAACGCAAAAGACGCCCAGCTACACTCTGTTCCTCATCTGTGAGTGTTTGTAGGCTGGGCACGTCCCCTTTGATAATAACATCCGTTTTATTATTCGCCATCTGTAAGAGGTTTTCATAACATCCTGTTGTGTCCTCTAATACTTCAATTAATTCTTCAATAATACTTGCCATATTTACACCTCTATCTTATAATCCGCGAGATTGTTCAAGCATTTTTTCTGCGATTTGAGATGCACTAATATTGTATTCTCCTGATTCGATTTGGGCCTTCAATGCATTAACTCGATCCATACGCACATCCGGAGTTTGATTCACTGCCTTCTTGGCTACTGAAAGATCTTTTGCAAAGTTTGATAATGTCACAACATCTTTACTCGATTCCACTCCTTGTGTATTATAAGCCTTATTCGTTTTTTTCGCTTTATACACTTGGTCAATATTATTTACTCCGTTTATTCTCATTCTTGTCACCATCCTTTAATTTCAATCACTCATTCATTCACATTATGTATCGGATAGGTTGTTAGAAAAGTTTAGGATTATGTTAAAAAAAATTCATTTTGTTGCAATAAAAGATGCCCGAAGACAAAATATGCGTCGATTCATTGCGCCTAGTGTTTCATAAGCTCAGAAAAAGGGCAATGCAACGGATTCTAAACTCGCTGTCGCTCAAACAGAAGAATCCTTGTTTTGCATTGCCCTTTTTCTTCCCTTTGAAACACTACGGCTTATGAAGAAACCTATATTTTATCTTCGGGCATCCTATACTGCACATTTTTACCTGTTCCTATTTTTTTAACTATATTTTTTTCTAGCATTCCTTTTAGCATTTTAACTGCCATTGATTGGGATATTTTAAGCTCCTGTTCAACTTCTTTTCTCTTAACCGCTTTTCCTGTTTTTAACATTTCTATTATTTTCAATTCATTCTCACTGTACTGTGCATCCGAGTTTTTTCCCTGACTGTGGATGGCTATCGCGGGAAGCTTCACCTTAAAGGCATTATCGGTTATTTCAAATATTGGTTTAACATCAAACGCATTATATGCTTCTTTGATTTTTAATATACCGGTTCCGTATGCTTCAATCCATTTCAATCGATAAAACACATTTGCCAAATATTTATTTTTTAAAATAGATGTCCCAATCATAATATCTTCCTTCGTTAATCCCCTCACCAAACCACCTACCGTCAATATTTCTATTCGATGATCAAAAACACTTATCAAGGTACTGCTTCCATATGAATAATCTTTATGAACAATAGAGTTTAACAAGGCTTCTCTAATAGCTGTTTCCGGATACTCTCGTACATCAACACGCTCAAGGCTATTAAAGCTTGATCTCGTGCGATTATACCGATCAAGAAAGTCATATATTTCTCGCATTTGTCGAATCAATGATCCTTCAAACACGGCTGCTTTTGTGGTATAAGGACATTGATCTGACAACAGGAATCCTAAATTAGTATAAAGATCATCTTCATCTATAATATTTAATGTTTTCATTTGCGGTTTTTCTAAGACGATACCTGCTTTGTCAAACTCTCTCTTTAATGTTTCGAAAGATAAATCTTGATTCAAAGATCTCAAATCTACATAGCTATCTCCATCTGTTTCTTTAATCATTTTCAATATATGAGACTCAGATGCGGGTACCGATGATGCACCTTGCCTTATATACACACCTTCTAATACTATTAGCAAGTGTTAGAACCAATTTATCTGATTTGCTTGAAGGTAAAAGAAGAGTTTTGTCATAAGTCGTCGTATTTCTTAACGAAAAAAAGAGAATGCAAGGTAAGGATTCTTCTGTCTGAGCGACAGCGAGTTTAGAATCCGTTGCATCCTCTTTTTTTAAGTTCTAGAAATACTCGACGAAATGAATCGACGCATATTTTATCTTCAAGTAAATCCCTCTTATCGGCGATGGTCTTTATCCATAAAGCGCATTCGACTTTTTGAATCATTTTTCTTACCCGATTCAACCGGTTCAGAATTTGGTTTGTGGTAGGCACTATGCAAATCATTGGCTGTATCGCGCTTACATTCATCGCAAAAACGCCCGGTTCGAATTGTCTTGCCGCATTTTTCGCACTCGATGCCCATGGCACTATCTGCCGAGAATAGTAATCGTTCTTCTCGGACCCATTGGCGAATCTGACGGGTATCAATGCCACATTCCTCTGCCACTTGTCCAATATTTGCCTGAGGATTTCTTCGAATGTAGGTCTTCACTTCTACAAACTTGTCTTCTAATTCTGATTTGCACTGGGCACAAATCGGTTGACCACCCACAAAATTAAATATACGACCGCATTTTTTACAATTTCTAACATCCATATCCATAACCTCCTAAGAATTAGAGTCCGCTTCCAATGGCTGCTGTTATGAAGAACACCTTACCCACTTGGGCTGTTTTAAGTTGTCTTGCACAGACATCCATAGTTGCACCTGTTGTATAAATATCATCTATAATAAGTACATTACAATTTTTAACTTCATTCGTGATTTTCGCATTCACAATAAATGCATTTTCTAAATTTTTATATCGTGTCTCCGGATTGAGATCTTTTTGTGGCGCTGTCCATTTTATTCGCTTCAACCCTTTTTTCAACAGCTTAACGGGTTTTCCTTGGTATTGGACCATTTGTTCGTTATAGGCTTTTACAAAATAGTTTGCCAAGACTTCGGCTTGATTATAACCACGTGTGATGTGTTTAAAATAGTGAATCGGAATCGGCATAACATAGTCAATCTCCCATCCCACATGCTCTAAATAATAATCTGCCATGATTCGCCCCATCTTGCGAGCAATCCAGGTATGATTATAAAACTTAAGTCCAAACAAGGCTTTTTTTACTCGGTCATCATAAACAAAGAGGCCACGTCCGGCTTCAAATTCATGGGGGCGTGTCAGACAATCCAAACACAAATCATCTTCAAGCTCTCTTAATTTTCCACAGCGGCGACAGTATGTTTCTTCAACGACCTTGATTTTATTATAGCATACATTACAGATATCTGTCGTGGTTTCCTCTAATTCTTCCATGCAAAAGATGCATTTATTTGGAAATATATACCTATAAATTGGATTCACTTATGCCAACTCCTTAACATCAAGTAGATGTGCCGCTTCTTCAATTCGCACAAAAAGTGTTGAATTCCTATGAATTTCTCGGTTGTTATCAATCATATGTTTTAAAATCTCATTATCCCCAACAAGGACAACCAATCTCTTGGCCCGTGTTACTGCCGTATAGAGAAGATTTCGGCTTAGAAGCATACTAGGACCTTTAAATAAGGGTATAATGACCACCGGATATTCACTCCCTTGGGACTTATGAATAGTGATGCTATAGGCTAATTCCAGTTCATCTAACTGGGTAAATTCATAGGTCACTTCTTTTAAATCATCAAAAACAACGATTAATGTTTCCGAATAATGATTAATCTGTTTAATGGTCCCTAAATCTCCGTTAAAAACACCGACGCCTTCGTCAATCACAATGCCAAACTGACTCTTAATGGACCAGTTAATATTATAATTATTGCGAATCTGCATCACCTTATCCCCTTCACGAAAGGTTGTTTGACGAAAGGTCTTTTCAGCCCGTTTGGCCGATGACGGATTCAAGGCTTTTTGCAATTCAATATTTAATTGTTCTACTCCCAGCATTCCCTTACGCATAGGCGTTAAGACTTGAATGCCTTCTTGATAATCGATGCCTGTAAATTTAGGTAATCGTGATTTGACTAAGGAAATGATTTCCTTAAGTATTTGCTGACTTTGTTTTCGTTGAATAAAAAAGAAGTCATCTTTATTCTTATAATCAATCATATTCCCTTGATGAATTTTATGGGCATTAAGGACAATAGCGCTCTTTTCCGCTTGCCGATAAATCTTTTGCAGAGTCACTGTGGGCACAAAATGTTGAACATGAATAAGATCTCTTAAAACATTGCCCGGTCCGACAGAGGGAAGCTGGTCCTTATCCCCCACTAATATAACACGACACCCTAGGGGAACGGCCTTTAAAAGATGATAAAAGAGGGTAATATCCAACATGGAAATCTCGTCAACGATTAAGACATCGCATTCTAGGGGATAGTCTTCATTACGTTCAAAGGATTGACGTTGATCATCCGAGGTAAAGTTAATCTCTAGTAGGCGGTGAATGGTTCTTGCTTCATGACCGGTTGTCTCTGTCATCCGCTTTGCCGCTCTTCCCGTCGGTGCCGCTAAAAAGATAATCAGGTCCTCTTCTTCAAACATTTGTATCAAGGTATTGATAGTGGTCGTTTTCCCTGTTCCCGGTCCTCCGGTCAGTACAAAAAAAGGATATTTTGCACTGTCAAGAACAGCCTCTTTTTGCACGGCATCTAAAGAAACATCGTTTCGCATCTCAATCGATGCAAGCCGCTTTTCAACTTTATCAATCTGTTGGATTTCATGGGTGAGACATTGACATATTTTGTGAGCACACGCTTCTTCCATGGAATAGTAATGAATGAGATAGATGCGGGTAACATCCTCTTCTTGTTGAACTTTGATTTGCTGTTTGAGTTGAAGTTCCATAATCTCCCGATCAATCTGTTCAATGGAAATTCCCAGAAGTTCCTGGGTGCGTTCAACAAGCATGGATTTGTCTAAATATACGTGCCCATCAAGGGTTCCTTGGTTTAAGACATAGGTAATAGCTGACATGATTCGATGGGGGTGGTTTTCTTCAATTCCAATTTTTTTCGCGATTTCATCAGCCAGCTTAAAACCGATCCCATAGATATCTTCTGCTAAACGATATGGATTTTCCCGAACGACTTGATAGGTTTTTTCCTTATAGAAATCGTATATTTTCAAACCATAGGTTAATGAAATCTGATACTCCTGTAGAAAAAGAATAGCTTGGCGCATACTGCGCTGCTCATAAAAAATCTCGGCAATCTGCTGTGCTTTTTGCATACTAATTCCTTTGACTTCTTCGAGTCGCTCCGGCTCTTCTTCAATGATACGAAAGGTATCATCTCCAAAGCTTTCCACAATTTTCCCTGCCAAAACAGGTCCGATTCCTTTGATGGCACCGGACCCTAAATATTTTTCGAATGCATGTTTATCTTTGGGTACGGATGTCGAAAAAGCCTCCGCATTAAACTGCTTTCCGTATATGGGATGGGTTGTATACTCACCTTCTACGGTGATCTCTTCCCCGATGGATAATTTAAACATTGTTCCCACACAGGTCAACTCACCTTCTTGTGTGGAAACAACGATAATGGTATATCCATTTTGTTCATTTTGATATATGATTTCTTCGACAATGCCTACAATCTTCTCCATAAACCCTCAAATCATTTTACGCGTTTGCTTTTGCCTTAAGTTCCTCAACTTTATCGATACGTTCCCATGGAAGATCAATATCCGTACGTCCGAAATGTCCATAGGCTGCTGTCTGACGATAAATGGGACGACGTAAGTCTAAATCCTTAATAATCGCTGACGGTCTTAGGTCAAAGACTTCATTAATGATCTCTGTGATTCTCTCATCACTCACGATACCTGTCCCATCTGTATCTACAAAAATAGATACCGGATGTGCAACACCAATGGCATAAGCAAGTTCAATCTCACAACGCTTGGCTAATCCGGCAGCAACCACATTTTTTGCCACGTATCTTGCTGCATAGGCTGCAGATCGATCCACTTTTGTCGGATCTTTCCCTGAAAATGCACCACCACCATGACTTGCATAACCACCGTAAGTATCTACGATAATCTTACGTCCGGTTAAGCCGGCATCTCCCTGTGGGCCGCCAATAACAAAACGTCCGGTTGGGTTAATATAATATTTGGTATTGTCATCCAAAAACGCTTCAGGAATGACATGATCAATAACATGTTTTCTCAAATCTTCGCGAATGGTTTCTTGGCTTACATGCTCATCATGTTGTGTTGAAATAACAACTGCGTCCACACGTTTGGCAACATTGTCTTCATATTCCACAGTAACTTGGGATTTTCCGTCCGGGCGTAAATAGGTTAATGTTCCGTCTTTACGCACTTGAGATAAGCGTTTGGATAGCTTGTGTGCGAGGGAAATCGGCAAGGGCATAAGTTCATCGGTTTCATCGCATGCATAACCAATCATCATTCCTTGGTCACCGGCTCCGGCTTCTTCTTCTATGTGTTCTTGGCCATCTCTGATTTCAAGAGCGACATCAACACCCATGGCAATATCCGGTGATTGTTCATCAATCGTTACTAGGACTGCACATGTCTCGGCATCAAAGCCCGCTTTGGCATCATGATATCCGATTTCGTCAACGGTTGCCCGTACAACTTTGGGAATATCCACATAGCAATCGGTTGATATCTCTCCCATAACCATGACCATACCTGTGGTTACAGCCGTCTCACAAGCAACTCTGGCTTTTGGATCTTGTGCAAGTATTGCATCAAGTACTGCATCTGAAATTTGGTCACATACTTTATCTGGATGTCCTTCAGTGACTGATTCTGAAGTAAATAATCTTTTTGACATAATTGTCCTCCTAATTTATTCTAAGTTTATTATACTGTATATTCCTATTTTTGCAACTCTTTTGGGATTGTCCTGTTAAAGAACAATCCATGTGCCACGGCCTTTTCTTCTCCACCACTGGGATGATTGATGACTTTACCGTCTTTAACCACCACTGATGACGAACCTCCGTCAAGGTATGTGGCAAAGACGCATCCTTCCTCTTGCATTAAGGCTGCCAGTTGTTTTCCGGTGACCCCTTGGCTAATGCCCGGTTGTCGCCCATCAATGACTTTAACAACGATTTCTTCTTGGTCTGTGATTCCAATCGCCGTTCGTGGTTGCAAGGATGTTGTATATCCAACAAAGGGTTCATAGTCTTGGGCTACATTTTCGCCCTCATAAACTAGCCAACCACCCGTCTGAAAGGCTTCTTTAACGGACTCTATTTGAATGTCACTTTCAAGTTCAACCTGTATCGAATCTCCGACTTGATAAATCGGTTCGTCTGAAAATAATTTTCGAGAGATGACATAGTTTTTCTCTTGAAAAGCCATTCCCTCAAGAGGAACACGCTCATTATGACTAATGATTTCTGTAACGACATCATTTTCTACACGATAGATACCTATGTTTTCTTGTGGATATAGATATTTTCCAAACCACCGTGTGTAGACACCCACACCGCGATTTTCATAATCATCATTAATCTCGTATAAGGGTTGACGGACTTCTCCATGGACAAGATATCCGCGAACTTGAATCTCTTTTATCTCAACATCACCATCATCATACACTAAAAATACGGGTGTGTGCACCGACCGAAGAGAAAGCAATTCATGATCTTTGATGACAATGCCTTGGGGTCGCCCATATCCATCATAAAACATTCCGTTGACACCAAGTGGATATGTTATCTCCTCTTGAACAGCCATCGATGAAACAAAGTCATAACCAAAGAGTCCATTATAGGCAAACTCCTGCACCATCTTGGCTCCTTGATTTGCATCCACTCGAATGGTATATATGTTTTGTTCATAGCCTTCAATAGTCATATGCTCTTGTGTTAATCCTAAACTTGTAATCAATTCAATGAGTATGAATATCGTCTTGATCGATGTAGAAAAGTCAACCATATCTTCTTACCTCTCGAACATGCAGAAAGAAAAACCATCAATAATTGGTTTGAGTGCCAATGTTGATGGTTTTCATGTATCTATTTATTTGTTGACGATAATTGCTTATACAATGCGTCTGCGATGCCGATTCCTTGACCTTCTGAAATGATTTTTGAATATTCTTCATCTAACATCTCTGAATAGATTTCTCCGGCATTGCTTTTCTCAAACAGTCCACCATCCGGAACTGTCTTTCGCATTTCTTTAAAAAGACGTTGGACATAATAGGATTCAAAGGATTCGCAAGCTTCTTTCAGTTCTTCATCTTTTTTTTCCTGATTGCTTGCTTCCATCGTTTGATTTAAGATTTTTTGAAATTCTTGTTCAATCGATGTGTCTTTTTGAAAGTTTCCATAAACGCTGGAAAGATCTTGACCGATTCCTTTAATATCCATAATGCACCATCCTAACTTGATTTATTCTATCGTTTCAGATTATTTGCCATTCCTAGCATATCATCTGATGTTTGAATTGCTTTTGAACTTAATTCATATGCGCGTTGAGCAATAATCATACCGACCATTTCTTCCACCGCTTGTACGTTGGAAGATTCTAATGCACCTTGAATAATAGACGATTTTTCCAAGTCATCATTTTCATGCTCAGATACTGCTTGACCAGATGCAACCGTTGTCTCAAATAATCCATTACCTACCGATCGTAAACCTGCAACATTTGCAAACTGTACAATCTCAAATTGATGGTCTAAGTCAACCGGTTCTCTATCAACGACCGTTGCAAAGTTACCCATTTCATCAACAACGACTCGGTCCATTGACACGCCTTCGTCAAAGGTGATGGGATCACCATCTGCATTCAAGATTCGGTAGCCGTTCACATCGGTTAATGTCAACTCACCATCATCTTGACTGACTTTAAATGAACCGGCTTTGGCATATTTTACACTGCCGTCAAAAGTTTCAACTGCAAAAAATCCATTCCCTGCCATTGCAAAATCAAGAGGAGCTTCTGTCACTTCAATATTTCCTTGGGAAAAAGTCTTGACTGATCCTGCTGCACGAACACCGTGTCCAACTTGTAAGTTGACTGGTGAACCTTGGTCATCAATACTTCCTGCTTCACGCATTGTCTCATATAATAGGGATTTAAATTCCAAACGTTCTTTCTTGAATCCTATCGTATTCGCATTTGCCAAGTTATTAGCAATAGTATCTACCGTTAATTGCTGTGTCTTCATCCCGGACGCTGCGGTCCATAATGAACGCATCATATGTCATTCCTCCTATTATAATCGACCTACATTATTAACAACATTATCAAGTGTTTCATCATACGTAGTTAAGACTTTTTGATTGGCTTCATAGCTACGCATAATCGAAATCATATCAATCATTTCTTTGACCGAGTTTACATTTGAAGCTTCTTCATATCCTTGACGTGCAAGTCCCTCAAAGTCTGTTCGAACACTTTGTTGGGTTACATCATATAGGCTATCTCCGATTTTACGAAGTGTTCCGTAATCCTCGAAAGCTGCAATTTGAAGCTGATCAATCATGACATTATTTTCATAGATGGCACCATTTTCTTTGACTGAAAATTGACCGGACGGTATGGTGATAATGCCTTCTTGGCCAACAACATAGTTTCCGTCTTTGGTCACCAGTTCATTATTGGCATTCAGCGTAAAGGAACCGTCACGTGTGAACTTCTCATTAATGGTCCCATCATCATTCATTTTACCGACAACGAACATTCCCTTACCTTCTATTGCCACTGAAAAAGGATCTTCGTTATGTTTCAAGGCCCCTTGCTCGAAGTTTGTATAGATATTATCTACAGCTACACCTAAAGTCATGGACCCGATATTTGTATTTGATTTATTCATTGGATCATTAATTTTAATCGCTAAGACTTCTTTAAATGATTCCATGGTTACAGAATCTTTCTTAAACCCTGCTGTATTTGCATTTGCAAGATTATTCGAAACAACGTCCATCTTCTGCTGCTGAGCTTCCATACCTGTATAAGCTGTATATAATCCTCTTACCATAATTAACTCCTTTGCATAGGCTATTCTCTAGTATATATCGTTATAACTTCAGGATTTCTTAACCCCTAATATTTATTATGTGCAAGATATTCGACATATTTTCCTGTGCCAATTGCTACACAAGTGAGTGGATCATCGGCTTGAATCACATTAATACCGGTCTTAGTTTCAATAAGTTGATCTAAACCTTGAAGCATTCCGCCACCACCGGTTAAGACAATTCCACGATCGGCAATATCTGATGCCAACTCAGGAGGTGTTTTTTCCAAAACACTATGTACCGCATCCACAATGGCTGATGTTGTTTCTCGTAAAGCTTCCTCTGTTTCTTCTGATGTTACTGTAATGGTTTTTGGTAATCCGGTAATCAAGTTACGTCCACGAACATCCATCTGTAAGACTTCCGGACGTTTAAACGCCGTTCCGATTTTAACCTTAATCTCTTCTGCTGTACGCTCACCAATAAGAAGGTTATGTTTTTTACGCATATAGCGTACTAGGGCTTCATCAAAATTATCACCGGCAATTTTAATGGATGTACTCACAACCGTTCCTCCTAGGGAGATTACAGCGATATCTGACGTTCCGCCACCGATATCAACAACCATGCTACCACATGCTTTTGATATATCAATGCCGGCGCCAATAGCTGCTGCAATGGGTTCTTCAATAATCTCTACTTTACGTGCACCTGCTTCATAGGTTGCATCTTCAACTGCTCTTTTTTCAACCTCTGTTACACCACTTGGAACACATACTGTAATCCTTGGTTTACGTAGTCGTCGTCCGACTGCTTTTGCAATAAAGTATTTTAACATTTTTTCTGTGACCGTGTAGTCTGAAATAACGCCCTGACGTAACGGTCGTACTGCCACAATATTTCCCGGCGTTCTTCCAAGCATGCGTCGCGCTTCGCTACCCACCGCAAGAATTTTGTTGGTATTACGATCAAAGGCCACGACGGACGGCTCACGTAATACAACTCCCTTCCCTTTAATATAGACTAATACATTTGCTGTTCCTAAATCTATTCCGATGTCTGATGAAAATCCTAACATATTTTTCCCCTTTCAATCTATGCTTTTTCTTCAGGGAGTAACACTTTGATTTTATCCAACTTCCATATTTCATTGGCATATTCTTCAATGGTTCGGTCCGAAGAAAACTTTCCTGCATTTGCTACATTTAGCATTGCTTTACGCGCCCATTCGTTTTGATTACGATAGGCAATATCCACTTTTTTCTGTGCGTCAACATAGGCATCAAAATCTTTCAATATGAAATATTGGTCTGCCGGCTCTCCTCCGCCATTAAGAAGAGAATCATAAATTTCTCTAAATAAATCCGGATCTTGAGGTGAGTAGAACCCGTTAATTAATTGTGTCACAACACGTCGCACAACTTGGTTATTATTATATATATCCCAAGGATCATAGGTTCTGCTGTGTTCTAATTCAATAACTTCATCAGATGTCATACCAAAGATAAAGCAATTTTCTTTACCGACTTCTTCAGCAATCTCAATATTGGCACCGTCAAGTGTTCCAATAGTTAGTGCACCGTTAAGCATGAATTTCATATTTCCGGTACCTGACGCTTCTTTTGATGCAGTTGAAATCTGTTCAGACACATCAGCCGCTGCAAATATTAATTCCGCATTGGACACACTATAGTTTTCAATGAAAACGACTTTGATTTTATTGTTAATTGTTGCATCATTATTAATAACATTAGCTACATTGTTTATTAATTTAATTATTTTCTTGGCACGTGTATATCCCGGGGCTGCTTTGGCTCCGAAAATAAAAGTTCTCGGAAGCATGTCTAAGTCCGGATTCTCGCGAAGTTCGTTATATAAATGCATGACATAAAGGGTAAGCATAAGTTGACGTTTATATTCATGCAAACGCTTAACTTGCACATCAAAGATGGATCTAGGATCCACATCAATGCCATTATGTTTTTTAATATATTCGGCTAAACGTACCTTGTTTTGATACTTGATTTGCATAAAGTCTCGACGCTCTTTTTCATCATCGATATATTCTTCAATCTTTTTAATCTCCTCAAGGTCTGTTGCCCAGTTTTTACCAATCTTCTTCGTTACCCATTCGGATAACTTCGGATTCCCATGAAGCAAGAATCGACGTTGGGTAATTCCATTAGTTTTGTTGTTGAATTTTTTCGGATACATTTCATAAAAGTCTTTTAATTCTTCATTTTTGAGAATTTCTGTATGTAATCTTGCTACACCATTGACCGAATAGCTACCAACAATACATAGCCAGGCCATTTTTATTTGACCATCGGATACAATTGCCATTCGACGGATACGATCATTTTCAAATCCAAAACGATCAGTAATCTCGGCACAAAAACGTCGATTGATTTCTTCCACGATTTGATAAATACGTGGCAAAAGTCGGCTAAATAATTCAATCGGCCATTTTTCAAGAGCTTCTGACATAATTGTATGGTTTGTATAGGCACATGTTCGATTGGTTATGGACCAAGCTTCGGACCACTCTAGTCTATAATCATCCATCAGAATCCGCATTAACTCAGGTATAGTTAATGAAGGATGGGTGTCATTGATGTGGAAAACCACTTTTTCGGGTAACTTACGCACATCATCATGATTTTCCATAAATTGTCGAACCACTTGTTGAATGGTTGCGGATATAAAGAAATATTGTTGTTTCAATCGAAGTTCTTTTCCTTTGTAATGGTTATCATTCGGATATAAGACTTCAACAATGGTTTTGGCAAGATTTTGTTGTTCCACTGCTTTATGATAATCGCCTCGGTCAAACATTTCAAGATTAAAGCTTTGAATGGCTTCCGCATCCCATAATCTCAGTGTATTAATCGTACTGTTATTATAACCTACAATGGGGACATCATATGGAATCGCTTGGACCGACTGATAATTTTCGTGAACATATTGCTCGCGTCCGTCATCATTTTTCACGACCCGGACATTTCCTCCAAACTTAATTTCAGAACCTAATTCCGGCTGACGTATTTCAAAGGGATTTCCGTTTTTTAACCACTCATCCGGTTTTTCAATTTGGTATCCATCAATAATTTTTTGTTCAAATATTCCATAACGATAACGTATTCCACATCCGAATGCCGGATATTCCAATGTCGCTAAAGAATCTAAAAAACATGCTGCCAATCGTCCTAGACCGCCATTTCCTAATCCGGCGTCCGGTTCTTGATTCTCGATTGTATTTAAGTCAAAACCAAGATCACGAAGCACTTCTTCAACAACTTCATTCACTTGTAAATTAATCAAGTTGTTGCCTAGTGCTCTACCCATTAGAAACTCCATGGAAAGGTAATACACCGTCTTAACATCTTCTTCTAAATACGTTTTGTGAGTTTCAATCCACTCATCTACAATAATATCTTTCACTGCAAAGGCTACAGCTTGAAAAAGCTGTTCCTCTGTCACTTGATCAATGGTCTTTCGAAATTGATTTTTCATGTTTTCAAATACGGCTTCTTTAAAAGCTTCTTTTGTGACATTCAAGCGATTCATACAATTCCTCCATTCTTGTTTCTTATCGTTTAGCTACCGTAAAGTCAACGGTTTCACCGTTAATGTTCCAATTTTTTGTATACCCTTCAATCAAGGTATCATGAATGGTTTCTGTCAATGTTTCCTCTTGAATAATTGCTTGATTTTTTTGGACAAGTTCACGAAGCTTGTCATTACCCGCTAATCCAAACTCAATATGGTCGACCACTTCAAAACCGGCTTCTTTTCGCATGGTTTGAATTTTGCTGATGACTTCTCGTACAAATCCTTCTTCAATCAAAGCTTCGGTTAGATTTGTGTCAAGTACAACGGTTACATTACCATCAACATCGGATGCATAACCTTCCTTTTTCGCTGATTCAATGAGTAAATCTTCTTCCGTAAGTGTCACTTCAACACCCGCAAAATCAAATGCCAAATGTCCTTGTGTTTTCAACTCTGCCATCGCATGATTACCATCAATTTCTGACAGGGCTTGGCGAATCTGGTTGAGTTGCTTCCCATATTTAGGTCCGACCGTACGTAGCTGTGGTTTAAAGGCATAGGTCGTAAATTCACTGACATCATCAACTAGCTTTACTTCTTTTACATTTAGTTCTTCACGAACAATCTCAGTAAAACGTTCATCTAAATCGCCTTGGGCTTTAACAAACATTGTTGGTAATGGTTGACGATTTTTAATATTGGCCCCATTACGACATGCGCGTCCGGAGACCACGATTTTAAGTAAAAGATCCATTTGTTCTTCTACGTTGGCCTTAATCATTTTCGTATCCGCTACCGGGAAGTCACAGAAATGAATACTTTCCGGTGCGTTTGCATCGAAGTTGACAACAAGGTTTTGGTAGATATCTTCTGCCATAAAAGGAATAAAGGGTGCTGTTACTTTTGCTAAAGTAACTAAGCTTGTATACAAAGTCATATATGCATTAATCTTATCTTGGTTCATATCTTTTTGCCAGAAACGCTCACGGCTTCGTCTGACGTACCAGTTACTCACATCATCAACAAACTCAGCAATCGCTCGTGTTGATTCTGTAATACGATATTCAGACAAATTGTCATCCACTGTTTTAATTAATGTGTTTAATTTTGATAAACACCATTGATCCATTAGACTTAAGTTCTCTTTGTCCAAACTATATTTTGTAGGATCAAATTGGTCAATTTCTGCATAGAGTACATAGAATGCATAAGTATTCCACAAGGTTCCCATAAACTTACGCTGACCTTCAATAACGGCCTCGTCAGAGAATCGGTTGGGCAACCACGGTGCAGAGTTATTATAAAAATACCAACGAATGGCGTCGGCGCCATACTTATCTAATGCATCAAATGGATCTACCGCATTTCCTTTGGATTTTGACATTTTTTGACCATTCTCATCTTGAACATGGCCTAAAACAATAACGTTTTTGTATGCCGGCTCATCAAAAAGAAGAGTTGAAATTGCTAATAATGAGTAGAACCAACCACGTGTCTGGTCAACAGCCTCACTAATAAAATCAGCCGGGAAATTATCTTCAAATTTTTCCTTGTTCTCAAAAGGATAGTGCCATTGGGCAAAAGGCATGGCTCCGGAATCAAACCAACAGTCAATAACAGGATCAACACGTTTCATGCTGTCACCACATTTTTCACAGGTAATATGTACATTGTCAATAAATGGACGGTGTAATTCGATGTCGTCCGGACAGTCATTACTCATGGATTTTAATTCTTCAATACTTCCGATCGCGTGTCGATGTCCGCATTCACATTCCCAGATATTTAAAGGCGTTCCCCAGAAACGGTCACGGCTTAGTCCCCAGTCAAGGACATTTTCAATCCAATCACCAAAACGTTTTTCCCCGATGTTTTTGGGCAACCAGTTGATTTTCTTATTGTTTGCTATGAGTTGATCTTTGACCTTGGTCATTTCAATAAACCATGTATCCTTGGCATAATAAATCAGTGGTGTATCACATCGCCAACAGTGAGGATAACTGTGCTCATAGACAAGGGCTTTAAATAATTTATTTTCTTGTTCTAAATAATCAATAATCATTGGATCTGCATTTTTTACAAAAACGCCTTTCCATGGTTCCACTTGGTCTGTAAATTCACCTTTATCATTGACTAGTTGCACAAAAGGTAATCCATATGCGCGTCCGACGTTGGCATCATCTTCACCAAAGGCCGGTGCAATATGTACAATACCTGTACCATCCGATAAGGTAACAAAATCAGCACAGGTTACATAATATGCTTTTTCACTGGGTGTTTCGAAATCAAAAAGAGGTTCATAGTGGATATGCTCAAGGTCTTTTCCAACATATGTCTCAACGATATTATGATCTACATCCGACCCAAGAACACTATCTAACAATGCTTGTGCTAAAATAAACTGGTCATCACCAACTTGAACTTTCACATAGGTCTCCTTAGGGTTAACCGCTAAGGCCACATTACTTGGTAAAGTCCAAGGTGTTGTTGTCCACGCTAAGATATATTGACTCTCTTGATCAACTACTTTAAACTTTGCAATTACTGATTTTTCTTTAACATCTTTATATCCTTGTGCCACTTCATGGGTTGAAAGGGACGTACCACAACGAGGGCAATAAGGAACGATTTTGTGACCTTTATATAAAAGACCTTTATCCCAAATCGTTTTTAATGCCCACCAGACAGATTCAATATATTCATTATGATAGGTTACGTATGGATCATCCATGTCTGCCCAGAAACCGACAGTTCCACTGAAATCTTCCCACATTCCTTTGTACTTCCAAACACTTTCTTTACACTTATTAATAAATGGCTCTAAACCATATTCGAGAATTTGTTCTTTTCCGTCAATACCTTCTGAACGTTCAACCTCGAGTTCAACAGGCAGTCCGTGCGTATCCCAACCGGCTTTACGTAACACCTTATTACCTTTCATTGTTTGGTAACGAGGAATCAAATCTTTGATTACACGAGTAAGTACGTGACCAATATGAGGTTTACCATTTGCCGTTGGCGGGCCATCATAAAATGTATATGTCGGACCGTCACTTCTTAATTCAATACTTTTTTCAAAAATCTTATTGTCATTCCAGAAATCCAGAATTTTCTTTTCGCGTTCAACGAAATTCAGTTTTGTCGATACTTTTTCGTACACTTTAATTCCTCCTAAGGTCCATTTTGATAATCAATTCCTTATTATACTTATCTTTACACGATTTGTAAAGACTTACGCATTACTTCCTTAATGTATTATACCCTTATATTCCAATAATATCTAGTTATTCTTGATTGTTTTCTATGATTAGGATAATATATAAACACAGAGACGATGTTTCGTTATCGCATAAACCACATGAAAGAGGGGATCTCATGCCTAACTTAGACTTAACCTTACTCACCGACTTTTACGAATTAACCATGATGCAAGGATACTTTAATCATAAAGACCGTGATAAAGTGGTTGTTTTTGATTTATTCTATCGCTCAAACCCCTGCGGAAACAGTTTCTCGATTGCTGCAGGACTTGAGCAAGTCATCCATTATATTAATCATTTGAATTTTTCAGACGAAGACCTTCAATATTTAAAGAATCAGAAAATTTTTTCCACAGATTTTTTGCAGTATTTAAAAGACTTTCATTTCAGTGGTGATATCTATGCTGTTCCGGAAGGAACCATTGTTTTCCCTCATGAACCTATTGTGAAAATCATTGCCCCTATATGTCAGGCACAGCTTATAGAATCCGCGCTTCTTAATATAATTAACCATCAAAGTCTGATTGCGACAAAAGCTTCTCGGGTTAAATGGGCGGCTGGAGATCATACCGTTTTAGAGTTTGGCCTTCGTCGTGCCCAAGGTCCTGATGCCGGAATTTATGGCGCTAGAGCTGCTATGATTGGAGGATGTGATGCCACTTCCAATGTTCTTGCGGGAAAAATGTTTGATGTTCCTGTCAAGGGAACCCATGCACACAGTTGGGTCATGAGTTTTGATTCCGAGTTAGAAGCCTTTCGTGCGTATGCTAATCTTTATCCGGATTCATGCTTACTTCTTGTTGACACCTATGACACTTTACGTTCAGGTGTTCCAAACGCTATAACTATCTTCAAGGAATTATATGATCAAGGACTGAGTCCCAACATCGGTATTCGTCTTGACAGTGGTGACTTATCCTATTTATCAAAAAAAGCTCGAAAAATGCTTGATGATGCCGGATTTCCTGAAGCCATTATTAGCGCATCCTCTGACTTAGATGAATTTTTGATTCGTGATCTTCGTCTTCAAGGTTCACGAATTGATTTATGGGGTGTGGGGACAAACTTGATTACTTCAAGTGATTGCCCTGCATTTGGCGGTGTATATAAACTGTCTGCAATCTATCAAGATGGTGAATACTCACCTAAGATTAAACTCTCTAATAATCCGGTAAAAGTGACTAATCCGGGGAATAAAAAGATTATACGTGTCTACCATAAAGAGTCCGGAAAAATCATTGCCGATCTTATTGCTCTTGATGACGAAGTATATGATGAAAAGGATGATCTTTTACTTTTCAGCCCTGAATCTCCTTGGAAGAAGACACTTCTTAAGGGAAACACCTATAGCTTACGGGAACTTTTACAACCCATTTATAAAGATGGACAACAAGTTTATCAGTCGCCTCATACAATGGAGATAAAATCCTATTGCACTCAAGAATTAGAAACCCTATGGGATGAATCAAGACGTCTTGTCAATCCTCAACCTGTATACGTTGACCTTTCCGAAAAATTATATTCGCTTAAGCAGAAGATGATGATGGAAAGCAATTAATCAAAAACGATTAGGAGGTATTATCTATAATGGACACTTTAAAAAACCCACGTCAAAGCGGTGTTTTGCTTCACCCAACCTCATTTCCCGGTCCTTATGGCATCGGCGACTTAGGCTCATCCGCTTATCAATTTATTGACTTTTTAGCAGCGAGTGGACAAGAATTATGGCAAGTCCTCCCCCTTGGACCTACCGGCTATGGCGATTCTCCATATCAAGCATTTTCCTCTTATGCCGGCCAACCCTTACTCATCAGTATCGAAGGACTTATTGAGGATGGCTTGTTAGAACTTTCTGATGAAGATTTTATCGACTGGAATCCTCGCGCCGTTGATTATGGTGCTGTGATACCTTATAAACACGCTTTATTTAAACGCGCTTATGACACCTTCATTTCCGATGAAAACACCGATCTCTACCACTCTTTTAAGACTTTTATCCACAAAGAAAAGTCCTGGCTATCTTCTTATGCACTTTTTATGGCTGTAAAAGATGCACATGAGGGACAAGTGTGGACAAGTTGGAACCCTGAAATCGCTTTTCCGGATAAAAAGGCCTTGAAAAAATGGAAAAATGATTTAACGTACGCATACAACTATTATCGCTTTTTGCAGTTCTATTTTTTCAAGCAATGGTTTGCCCTTAAATCCTACGCTGGCGAAAAAGGTATTTCAATTATTGGGGACATTCCGATTTTTGTTGCTTTTGACAGTGCTGATGTTTGGGCCAACAAAGAGCTCTTCTATTTAGATGACGACGGCTATCCTACAATCGTTGCAGGTGTTCCACCAGATTACTTTAGTGCTACCGGTCAATTATGGGGCAATCCATTATACCATTGGAAAATGCATAAAAAAGAAGACTATGCCTGGTGGATTAAACGTATTGAATACAGCTTAAAGTTTGTCGATTACTTGCGTATCGATCACTTCAGAGGTTTTGAATCATACTGGGCTGTGCCTTATGGCTCTGAGAATGCAATTCACGGCGAATGGAAAGACGGTCCGGGAAAAGATCTTTTCCTTGCTGTGGAAAAAGAGCTGGGTAATGGTTTACCCATTATCGCCGAAGATTTAGGCATCATCACCAAGGAGGTTCGAGAACTTCGAGACACCTTTAACTTCCCGGGTATGAAAATCCTCCAATTTGCCTTTGAAGATTTAGGAAACAATGAATTTCTACCCTTTAATTATACCTTTCATTCCGTAGCCTATACCGGAACCCATGATAACGATACAACTCTGGGTTGGTACGCAAATGCATCCCCCGAATCTCAAGATAAGGTTCGACGTTTTATGAACTCGGATGCTAGTGATGTTTGTTGGGATTTTATACACACCTGCTACTTATCTCCATCGAATCATGCTGTCGTGCCTTTACAAGATCTCCTATCTCTCGGAAGCGAAGCCCGTATGAACAAGCCGGGAATTCCCGCCGGAAACTGGCAGTGGCGTTATACTGAAGATATGCTTTCCGATTTTGTGATCCACCGATTAAGCACTCTAACAAAACTCGCCGGGCGCGGACAAAGTAATGGCATAAAAACGGATTCTGAGGCTTGATTAATTCATCAAGCCTTGCTATAATAGTAAGACTGACGTGATAGCACAAGAAGAGTGGCTTTGCCACGATAAAAGAAGGTGACTTATGCGAAGACTTTTATTTTTCATTTTTGTTTCTATTTATTATTTGCTTGGATTACCTTTATTACTCATAACCTACATAATCGGCACCGTAAATATGCCCCTACGTCGAACGATTGCTTATCATTATAATCGAATGACCGGATGGATTATATTCACTGTTGCCGGAGCAAAATTTGTAACAAAAGGTTTAGAAAATATACCGAAAGATTCGAATGCTGTTTTTGTAAGTAACCATAAAAGCATGTTAGATATTCCTACCATCATGCGCTTTTCAAAACGTCCGATTAACTTTATCGGGAAAAAGAGCATCATGAAATGGCCATTTATCGGTTGGTGGATGGCGGCCATGGATGGGTTATTCTTGGACAGAACCAGTCCACGTCAAGGATTAAAAACAATATTAACAGCTATTGAGCGAATTAAAGAAGGAGAATCCTTTGCCATTTTCCCAGAAGGTACACGGAGTCAATCCGAAGAATTTCTCCCTTTTAAACAAGGCAGCCTAAAGCTTGCTTCAAAAAGCGGTGCTGTCATTGTCCCAATCGCAATACGCGGAACAGTTGATGTCTTTGAAAACAATGGTTTAAATATTAAGCCGGCAACCGTTTATTTTAGCGTGGGCGAACCTATTGATTTATCAACATTGTCTAAGGAAGATCAACAAAAAAGCGCAAGCTATGTCAGTGAGATTATTCAAAAAATGTATGTTGATTCCCCAAGCAATTAATGATAGAATAAATTAAATTATTTACAACAGGAGGTAGCAACCATGGAATGGTGGCAAATACTACTAATAGTCGTTGTAGTACTAGCGATTGTACTCGGTGTTTTATATGTTTTAGGAAACCGACTACAAAAGAAAGCAGACTCTCAACAAGGACTTATTGATGCATCGAAACAAACTGTTTCTATACTCGTTATTGATAAAAAGAGGCAAAAAGTTAACGATTCAAACTTACCAAAAATGGTCCAAGATCAAATCCCCGTTTATCTTAAATGGCGAAAAGTACCCTTAGTTAAAGCAAAAATCGGTCCAAAAATCACAACATTAATGTGTGACGAACGCGTCTTTAAAGATCTTCCGGTGAAAAAAATGATTAAAGTCGACCTTGCCGGTATGTATATTGTGGGTATCAAGTCACTCCCAAAAGTGAAAAAATCCGCAAACGCTCAACCTGTGAAACAAGGATTTATGGATAAGGTGAAGGCGAAAGCAGGAAGTCTTAGGAAAAAATAAAGATTATCGTCGGACTATCAAAAAGCAGGTGCATCAAGCAGTGGGAGCGCCGGTCCTAATACGATTAGAAAAAGGGGCTGTTGCACTAACATAAGTTAGTGCACAGTCTTTTTTGTTGCAATAAAAAATCTCAGGCTCGAAAAAGTCTGAGATTTAGTGTAAAATTTAATTATGACTAGTAAAAAAATATTACAT
>Ga0334900_1000339_pt1 | contig 73434 bp, 63 predicted proteins | sample GraSluR3_MG_2_FD_207231 | JGI IMG/M metagenome (GOLD analysis project Ga0334900, IMG submission 207231) | Sludge microbial communities from methane-producing bioreactor in Wageningen University, Netherlands - Granular Sludge_31_08-R3 | ecosystem: Engineered > Bioreactor > Anaerobic >... | reverse complement strand
TATAATAAAAGCAGTTGACTTCGTTGTGGATGACTCTAAGCTCCAGGATAATTTTTTCCCTACTATCAGTACTCCCCCTAAAAAGCTCCGTGCTGGTCATAAATGTATAATCAAAACTCCATCCCAAAAATTTAAAGTCATTTTTGTTAGAAGCAATAGTGATCATATCCGTGAGATTGAAACCTATGATCTCACCGAAGCCACTGACACACAGTCCAGGAAGGAGGCCCTGAATGTTTTGAGGCAGTTTTTTCCCGACCTGGGTGAAAATAGTTTGGTGCAAGTGTTATGGTTCGTTCCAGAAATGATGGAAGAATGATGATTTTCTATGGTTTGCACATGAAAAAACGTCGTACTAACATTCACAGATTGATAATATTCAATACTTTCCTAACTTATCTATGATCATGTAAAGGAATTGTTTTTTTATGTTCTTTTTTTGTATTTTAATTCTTTAAAACTGATTTTGAATTGTGTTCCTTGGCTGAGGTCTAGTTCAAGTTTGCTGTCAAGTTGGTTTGTTAGGGAATGCACTATTTGAAAACCTAAAGTATCATTGTCTAAGTAGTCTTTATTAGGTAATCCTATTCCATTATCGCTAATTGTTAGATGAATTGTGTCTTCAATGATTTTAAGGGTTATTTCCACTTTTCCTTTTTGTCCTTGTGGAAACGCATATTTTAAACTGTTTGTGATTAGTTCACATATGATTAATCCACAGGGTATGGCTGTTTCTAGGTTTAGTTTTATGTCATCTATTTCAGTTACCAGGTCGATCTGGTCTTTTTGGATATTATAAGTGTAGAATAAATCGTTAACTAAACGTAAAATGTAATCGTGGATGTGGATATGAGTTAGGTTTTTGGACTGGTAGAGGTTTTCATGGATCATTGACATTGATTTTATCCTGTTTTGACTTTCTTTCAGAATAGTGATTGTTTCTTCTTCTTTAACATGGTGTGTTGCCAGGTTGAGTAAACTTGACATGATTTGCATGTTGTTTTTTACTCTGTGATGGATTTCACGGACTAACAGTTCTTTTTCTTGTAATGATGCTTTAAGTTCATTTTCAATCTTTTTCAGTGCAGTGATGTCACGACCTATTCCTTGATATCCGATTAAGTTTTGATCTACTATTAAAGGTAGTAAATAACAGTAATAGTAATGAATTTCATTATTTTGATAAATTAATCTCCCTAAAATGGGTTCCTTTTCGGAATTTTTAATTATCTGATTTATCATCTTTTTTTTAGTTTTTGGACTTTGGGGATAGATTATTCCTAAGCCTTCCATTGACATTTGTTTAATTTGTGATAGATTAGTGCCTAAATCTTTTTTTACAGCTTTATTCATCTCTAAAATATCACCATCTGGATTTAAAAACACTGAATATGCTGGGTTTGAGTTAAAAAGAGTTTTGTATTTAACTTCACTTTCTTTTAATTCTTTTTCTTTCTTTAAATAGTCAGTAATGTCAAATATTAATGATAAATTTATTTTTTGGCCTTTAGATTCAACTAAATAATTTTTCGCACCTACAAATATTTTTTTCCCATCTTTATGGGTTAAACAACCTAAATGATTTCGCAGTGTTTTTTCACGACTAGATTGTAACATTACTGGTATGTGTTCTATTTTTGGGTTAATATCGTGTTTAATGGTAAATATGTTCATTTGAAGTAGTTCTTTTTTTGAGTAACCTGTGATTTCACAAATTTTTTGGTTAAAATCAATAATTTCACCTGTAAAATCATATAGTACAGTGGCTACAAAATCATCTTTAGATGTGTTGTCAATAAAAAATTCGTATTTAATGTCTTTTGATAAGGTTTCCTGTTCTTCCCAATAATCCAATGAAACTCCCCCTTTATTCAAACTTTATTTAGGAAAAAACAGACCCCAAATAATAATCCACGCGCCATTACCTAATTTAATATTTATTTATTAGATTTAAATACTTTCCCATACTAGATTAAACAAAGGATTAACTAACCTTTAATGCCTTAAAAAGGGAGGTATTTAGATGATCTCTATATAATAAGTAAAATGAGAATTCGTACTATAATCTTCCTCTTTGGAACTACAAAACCAAACAACTTGGGGGATGCATTTATGTTTATTTATTTTTTACCATTATTACTGTTAGTTTCTGTATTTACCTGATATAATTATTTAGTTTTATATATAATATTTTTATAAATCTTCAAATTTAATTTTAACCAAAAATATTATATATTAGTTAATTTTAAAATATTATATGGGTTAAAATCTGAAATGGTGGATATACTGGATGATGGTTGCGGAACAGATTGAAAAATAGTAAAGAAAATATGAGGTAATGTGATCATGTGATTTTCTGTGGTTTACACATGAAAAAAGTCAAAAGGAATACATGTCTTTTCTGCAAAGAATCAGGAGCTCCTAGTAATTGTATTTACAGACAAAAAGGATTGCGAAATACTATTTCAACAGGTAAAACAAGCATCAATAATACTTTTTCCATATAAAAAAATCTAATGGGCTAAACAAGTATTATTCTCAAATCATCCTACACTGTGAACAAAGGTGTTCGCATAATGCATTCTGGAATCAAAAAATAGTTTAAATAAAACTATTAGGAAAAATAAGTTACTTTCTTGTTACTAACGTTAAGGGAAGGATCAGTATGTATGCTACGGGACTCCAACTAGTGAATGTAAAGGAGAGTAATAATGCCAGTAAGGATATGAATATAAAACCTATATTAGCATATCTTCTGTATCTAAATTTAGTTGTTTCTTCTTTTATAAAATTCATTTTGAGGGCATAATGAGTATTTATATAAAGCAATATCCCTATTCCCAACATGTTTATATTAAAAATTACATTGGGAAGAATATAATTCCCATATTGGCCTAAAGAGGATGCAGAAAATGGAACAAGAATTATAAACAAAAGCCATATCACATTTATCCACAATAAAGTGTCGTTTATTTCTTCTATGTGATTAAAAATACGATGATGTGAATTCCATAAAATCGCTAATAATAAAAAACTTAAAACTAGGGCGAAAAGATTGGGTAAAAGATTATAATAAGAATTTTGGACGACTGTATTTGATAAAGGCCCGGTTATTTGGGGTACAACCAAACCCTTAACCAGTAGAGTCATAGATATAGCAAATATTCCATCAACCAATGTTTCAAGATGTTTAGTAAGCACATGTTCCATATCTTCTTTTTTTATCATAATCCATCACTATTTTCATAGCATTACTCACACAGAAAACCCATTAATAGCCCTACTATTGTAACTCATGTCACTATTATAATGTGCAATTAATTTATACCTTACATTTATTTAGTACAGATTAAATAACCTTCATCTTCCTTTTAGGGTTCACTCTAAATGATATATAGAAAAATATTACTGCCAAAATAAGTAGAATAAATCCGATATTTCCATATTTATAAAAAACGTAGAATCCTTGAGCTATTGATAGTAACCCTAATATAATGAATATTTTGACGTATATTCCTTTATTTTCTCCATCATCTCTTTTTATCTTTTTATATTTCATTAAATTTTCATTATAATTACTTTTAAACATAGCTACTACCATAAGGAGGATTAATGAGATAACTATGAAGGTGGCAATAATAATCGGTGAAAATTCACCATAATTTTTCATAATCAGAATTAGTAAAAAAAGTGATATTAATTGAATACCGTAACAAGCATATCCTTGCCAGCGTAGCGGCTTTGGCATCCCTGAAATTCCTTCAAATTTAAACCAGGGTTTTTCTATTGTATTATCTTTCATAATATTTAGTCACTCTGAATTAACACTTTTATTATCTAGTCCTTTTCATACTCTCTGTAATTTTATTTTGTTCATAGTCAGCTGGTTCTAGTCTAACCTCATTTTTCCATCTAAAAAATTTAATATATGGAATAAACTATAATATTCTATAGATTCTAACAGGGTCTAAATCTATTGAAACTCATTTCCCTATTGGGGGATTTATCATGGCAAAGGAAGAAAGAGAAGAGTTAGAAAAAAAGGTTGACGAACTTCACCAGGAACGTATAAATCTGGAAAAAGATATCAACAAACTTAATCTTCTGAAAATAGAAAAATTAGAGTCCATTAATGAGGAACTTGAGAAAAGATCTGAATGGATGGATAAAGAGCGAATTAAAGCTATTAAAGAGAGGGATAATCTTCTGCGTAAGGTTAAGCAATCCAATGGGAAAACCTGGAAAAATGCTCTGAAAATGATTTCCATCCTGGGAGTACTGGATCTGATTGTTATCCCCCTCATCATCAGTCTTCTTGCCATACCACTCCACTGGATATTTGTATCCATGGGCCTGGTAACTTTCTTTGGTATAATACTGATTGTGAATTACATGTCCGGCACATCCCCCTTCAACACGGGTGAAATCCGCAAAGCCATAACTGTCTCCCTGATAACAGTTTACCTGGCATTTATGCCTATCATGGCCTTTGGCATGATCCTACTTCCCCTGGGAGCTTCCGCAAAAACAGTGGTCACCAACTTAACCTGGCTCATAGCAGTGGTAATCGTGCTTTACTTCACCACCAGGCCATTGGAAGAGTACATAAAAAAAATAAAACCGAAATAACCAGGTATTAAGTAAAAAGGATTAATTTTTTATCCTTCAATCTATTTTTTTAATATTAATTAATCTACTAGTTTAATTTACAGATCACTATCTCCAGCAACGTAGCCAGTTGAAAAGGCTTGCTGCAGATTATAGCCACCTCTACGACCGCAACCTGCAATTATCTCCCCTGCAAAATATAATCCCTTAACCAGTTTTGATTCCATGGTCCTGGGATCTATTTCCTTCTTGGACACACCACCACAGGTAACCATGGCCTTATTTAAGGGAAGATGTCCGTTAATGGTTAAAGGCAGTGCTTTCAATGTTTCCTGCAACTTTAACCTCTCTTTTTTGGTGATCTGATTCAATTTTTTTTCTGGATCAATAGGTATGTTATTTAAAATAGGAATAATGGTACTGTTGGGAAGGTGGATTTTCAGATAATTTTTTACACTCTTCTTTGTATGCTTATTGAAATCATCCATTAACTGAGCACCCAGGTTTTCAACTTTGAGTCCTGGTTTAAAGTCAATATAAAGCTTCAAATCCCCATGTTTCTCCATAAGTCCAACAATATCATGGCTCATGTCAAGAATTACAGGTCCTGAAACACCAAAATGGGTTAGAAGAAGGTTCCCCTGTGGTAAAGATAGTTTTTTACCACCATAACCTATACTTAGCCCTACATTTTCCAGGGTAACTCCTTTTAATCTGTGAACCCATGCTTCACGCGTTCGCAAGGGAACACCACCCGGTTTAAGCTCTGTAACATGATGTCCTAATAATTCTGCAATAGTTAAACCATCACCAGTTGATCCGGTAAAACCATAGGTTACCCCACCTGTGGCCAGGATAACTTTATGAGCAGTAACTACTTCATTATCTGTTGAAGATAATTTGAAAATCTTAGATCTCTTGTGAAGGTGTTTCAGGCGATAATTATAAAGAATTCGAACCTGGTATTCATCTAAAACATTTATTAAAACATCAACTACTGATTCGGCTTTTTCTGTAATTGGGAATACACGTCCTTCTTCTTCCTCTTTTAATTCCAGGTCATGAGTTTTGAAAAAATCCATTAAATCATGGTTGGAAAATTTACTGAAGGCATCCCGGTAAAAGGAACCTCTTTTACCGAATTTTTCCATAAAAACTTTAATTGAGGCAGTGTTGGTAAGGTTACATCTACCATTAGCAGTTAAAAGTAGTTTGTGACCTATTTTTTCATTCCTCTCCATGAGAATTACCTTTTTCCCCAGTTGAGACGCGCGGATAGCGGCCATACAACCTGCGGGTCCACCTCCGACTACAGCGATATCATAAATTTTCATAGTAAATCACATATTAGTTAAATGTTGGGTATAAAAATCATTCCCTACCCTTCCATAATCCCATATATATTCTAATGTCCTATAATTCTACATCATTCTTATTCTATATTATTTTACTAAATCTTATAGCTTTTACAGAATTTTATAGCTATTTCAATTCCGTATTATTTTACTAAATTTTATAGCTTTTACAGGATCCTATAGCCATCCTAATTCCATATTATTCTAATAATTCTACGTCATTCCACTAATTCCATATCCTACTGTATCATATCACTAAAACAGGGGATAGATTAAGGCAGTTAAAATTTCAGATTTTTATATGAAATTAATTTATAGAAATCTGTTTTTATCAAAATAGATCTTTATTTATTTTTAACATGAAACCCTATTCGAGGGAACCTAACCCTACATGAACGGATATTTCAACTATATTAAGCATCATCCTAGTTTGAGGGCCCACAATTCCATCAACAACAATATTATGGTTTGTTTGAAATCCATTAACAGCTTCTTCTGTCATATCCCCAAAAACACCATCAACAAGACCCAGATAATGCCCATAATCCCTCAAACATAATTGCAAAGCAGTAACATCTTTCTCCCCACCATTATCCACATCCCCCTTTTTTAGAAATAGTCTAGCCATGCTACTACCTCATTATAATATTAGTATATACTATATTCATTATTAACTCCTATTTAAATATAATAGTTATAGTTATCATAGTATTAAACCAAAGCCTAAAAATGAAGAGGTATTGGATCGGGAATTATGCAAAAAATAAGAGAAAAAAGGAAGTAGAATATTTAAACAACCGTTAAATAAAGGTTGTTAAATTTAAGGGGTTAACCTTCTCCTATCCCTTGGGAACAGGACTGTTTCCCGAATGTTTTTCATTCCAGTGAGGCACATGGTAAACCTTTCAGCTCCCAGACCCCAACCTGCATGTGGTGGCATTCCATACTCAAAGGCAGCCAGGTAACGCTGGAATGAATCAGGGTTCAAACCCTGTTTTTTAATTCTTTCCACCAGGAGGTCATGCTGGTGTACCCTGGTTGCTCCTGAAGAGATTTCCAGGTCCTTATACATCAAGTCAAAGGCATAACTTTTTTCTGGTTCATCTTCATGGGGCATGACATAGAATGGTTTGATATCACTGGGCCAGTTGGTAATGAAGTAGTAACCATCCATATGTTCTCCAAGTGCCTTTTCAGCAGCCCGGGAAAGGTCTTCACCGTGTCTCAGAGGCACACCTTTAGAGTTGACAATGTCAATCACTTCCTCATATTCCAGACGAGGGAAAGGAAGTTCAGGAATCTCTAACTCAACACCAATATCTTCCAGTTCTGCCTGGCAGTTCTCTTTAACCTCTTTAATGGCGTTGTGCACCAGTTTCTCCAGGATGTTCATGGCATCTTCCTGGTCAGCAAAGGCCACTTCCACATCAATGGAGATAACCTCGTTTAAGTGACGGAGGGTGTCATGTTCCTCAGCACGGAAAATAGGTGCTATCTCATAGACCTTATCCAGGCCAGTGGCCATCATCATCTGCTTGTAAAGCTGGGGGCTTTGACCCAGAAAAGCTTCCCTCTCAAAATAGGTGATGGGGAATAATTCAGTACCACCCTCAGTGGCAGATCCAACCAATTTAGGGGTGTTAACCTCCATAAAACCGTTTTTTTCAAGGAAAACACGTACAGAATGTAACATGGTACTTTTTATTTTAAAAACGGCACTTACTCCATGTTTTCTGATATCCAGGAATCGGGAGTCCAGTCGGGTGTCAATCTCAGCTTTCACCTTTTCAGTAGGGTCCAGAGGTAATGGTTGTTCTGAGTTATTGAGTAATTTAATTTCCTCAGGAATAACTTCAACCCCACCAGGGGCTTTGGGTGATCCCTGTACCTTCCCTCTCACTGCTAATACAGATTCTTTCCTCAGTTTTCGTATTTCTCCTAATAGTTCTGGTGAAATCTTTTTACTGGGAGCAGTGATCTGGGTTATGCCATTCCTGTCCCGGAGGAGTACGAATATTATACCTCCCAGGTCACGTATCTCATGAACCCAGCCCATAAGGGTTACTAATTCACCGTCCATATCATCATCAAGTTCTTGTGAATAATGTGTTCTTCTCCAGTTTCCTAATGAATCTGTCATATTTAATTCACCTCAAAAAGGATTAATTCAACTTCATACTAATTAATTCTGCATAATAATATCTAACTTACAGATAATTTGATTTATAATGCGAATAATAAGTATTATAATTTAATATCATGGGATTAATCATAGAATTTGATCTCATGATAGTGATGCTTTAACTATTATTCGAATATAGGGTAAATAGTTTACCTATCAACCAATTGCACTGTAAACTTAAAATATTTTTTATAGTCTATTTATTAAACTTTTTAAACTACTATGGGAACCTTTTAGATACAATCTTTTGGATACAGTCTAAAAAAAATTTAATCTTTGTCAAGTCGTCTTTTGAAGGATTCAGCGTGAGCGTATAAACCTTCATATTCTGCTAGGGGAACTACCACATCTTTAAGATTGTTCAAACCTTCAGGAGAGAGTTGTTGAACAGTGGGTTTTTTCAGGAAGGACTCAGTGGATAACCCGGAGTACATCCTGGCACAGAAGGATGTGGGCAGCACATGATTAGTTCCAGAACCATAATCCCCTGCTGCAACAGGGGTTAAATCTCCCAAAAATATTGAACCCGCATTTTTAATATCCACTAAAACTTTTTCTGGGTTGCTGGTCATGATCATAAGATGTTCCGGTGCATAATCATTGGAAAAGTCCACAGCATCATTGAGAGTTTCAACCAGGACGATCAAACCATTTTTTGCCAGTGAATCTTCAATAATTTCCTTTCTCTTCATGACGGGAAGTTCAAGTTGGATGTTTTCATCCACGGCCTTTGCCAGTTTTGGTGATGTGGTTACCAGTACTGCTGCAGCTTGGGGATCGTGTTCAGCCTGGGCTAAAAGATCAAGTGCAATGTACTTTGGATTGGCAGTTTCGTCTGCGATTATGAGTACTTCTGAAGGTCCGGCTGGAAAGTCAATGTCCACCTGACCATAAACCATTTTTTTGGCAGCAGTTACGAATATATTTCCAGGACCCACAATCTTATCCACAGTATCTATAGTTTCGGTACCATAAGCCATGGCTGCAATGGCCTGCGCTCCACCAACACAGTAAACCTTACTAGCTCCAGCTAAATATGCAGCTGCCAGAACAATATCCTCCACCTCACCATCAATTCCAGGAGGAGTGCAACAGATTATCTCCTCCACACCTGCTACTTTAGCAGGTATAACAGTCATTAAGATACTGGAAGGATAAACAGCCCTTCCACCAGGTATGTAACATCCTACCCTTTCCAGTGGACGGATTATCTGGCCAGCGGTTATGCCTTCATCTATTTCCATGGACCAGTCTACTGGAAGCTGAGCCTGATGGAATTTTCTAATATTAGAGGCTGCATTTTCAAGTGCATCTGTTAATTTGCTGTCTAGTTTATCAATACTCTTCATGAGATCTTCTTCACTAACAAGAAAATCCTTTAAATCAACCCCATCAAACTTTTCAGTGTAATGGTGCAGTGCTTCATCTTTATTCTTCTTTACACCACTGACAATATCTTTTACAGCACTCATAACAGATTCAGCATCAATTTGTGATCTCTGCAATAGCTGTATCCTATTTTCATCATCAAGTTCCACGATTTTCATTTTTCAACCAATGTTAATTATTTATTCCAAATTTAAAGTGAGAATGATTGTTATGTACCAGCAAGGGTTGAGTCTGGATCAGTCCAAACCTTTATTTGCAATCATGGGTAAACAGTAATTTACCCCACTATACCCCGCACTGATAATAATTTATACCTCGTGCTTATGGTTTTTTTATGGGTATAGCTATTGGTACAAAGTTATATATTCCTGTTGGTCGAATCCTAATTACTAAATTGTAGGTGTCTGGTAGATATGTACAAAGATGAGCTTATACAGTTACATCAATTTTTGGTATACGTTTTAAAACATCTAGACCATGAGTATGAGGTGAAAGATGAGTGTAAGGAGTACCTGCGCCTTAACATTAGCCCCCATCACATACACCGCACCAAAGCTGAACATAAATATGCTATTTTCGTATTGTCCAATGCAATTTCTGAGATCATTGCCGCTAACAATGGAGGAACTTCTTCTAACATTTCCAATGGCCTCTCAGAACTGGTTAAACGGTCTAAAAAAGAGCTCATACGATTCCAAAATGAAGATGTTTTAACTGCCCAACAAATAAAGATGTAAAAAAAAGATTAAACCCCTTTGGCTGGTGATTTTAAGATGAGCACTTTATTGAAGATGGTATGCTTGATTGATGGTGAGCATTACCTCCCAGTAACTAAATCCGCATTAGACACTCTGGATAACATTGAACATATTGAAGTGGTTGCTGCTGTTTTCATAGGCGGTACAGAGAAACTAAGAGATGCTTCACCTGAATCTATCGGTGAAAAACTAGGAGTTAAAGTTTACTTTGGTCCAGATCATCATAAAATTCCCTATAATTTAATTGTAGAAGTTGCAGAGGAACACCAGGCAGATGTTGTCATGGACCTCAGTGACGAACCAGTTGTTGATTATTCTAAACGTTTTAAAATAGCATCAATGGTCCTGGAGAAAGGTATATTATATGAAGGACCTGATTTCTCATTCCAACCCTTGGATGAGTATGATGTACTGCACAAACCCTCCCTGAAGATTTTAGGAACAGGTAAAAGGATTGGTAAAACCGCAGTATCAGCCTATGCCGCCCGTTTAATTCACCGGGAAAAATACAATCCCTGTGTGGTGGCTATGGGCCGTGGAGGTCCTCAAGAACCAGAAATCGTCAGGGGCGACCAGATAGAAATCACACCCCAGTACCTTATGGAACAGTCAGATAAAGGTATTCATGCAGCATCTGACCACTGGGAAGATGCCCTGATGAGCCGTATACTCACCATTGGCTGCCGCCGTTGTGGTGGAGGAATGGTGGGACAGGTATTCATCACCAACATGAAAAAAGGAGCGCAACTGGCCAATGAGGTGGATGCTGATTTTGTGATTATGGAAGGAAGTGGAGCAGCCATTCCCCCCATAAAAACCAACCGTCATATAGTACTGGTAGGAGCTAACCAGCCCACTATCAACATTGAAAACTTTTTTGGACCATACAGGATCAAAATGGCAGACCTGGTGGTTCTAACCATGTGTGAAGAGCCTATGGCCAGTGCAAAGAAAGTGGAACGCATAGAAAAATTCATTAAAAAACTCAACCCCGAGGCCACAGTCATACCCACTGTATTCCGACCCAAACCATTGGAATCAGTGGAGGGTAAACGAGTTTTATTTGCCACCACAGCCCCGGATTCAATTAAGGATGTTCTCATAAAACACCTGGAAGAGGAATATGGTTGTGAAGTAGTTGGAACCACACCCTACCTTTCTAACCGACCATTACTCCAGAAAGATATTGAAAAATACATTGACCAAGCAGATGTCATGCTCACAGAACTCAAGGCAGCAGCAGTGGATGTAGCCACTAAAGATGCTCTCCAGGCAGGACTGGAAGTGGTCTACTGTGACAACATCCCCCTGGTAATCAGGGATGAAGATGACCTGGACCCAGCTATCATCCAAGTGGTGGATAAGGCCATAGCAGATCACAAGTAGTAAATAAAACTCATCGATTTTTTTTATTTTTCTTATAATTTTCTTATAATATTTTAGAGATTTTCCTTTATTAATTTTAGAGAAGGGTACTGGTTTAAAGAAGGAGAATGGTGATATTTTTGGATGCTCATGATTACAGTGACCTTGATTATGATAAACTGAAAAAACAGCTTTTTTTTAACCTATCTGAGAAAAAAGCCATTAAAGATCTCCAGGTTCAACCAGATGCATTTATCCCTATTCTTTTTTCCCTGAAATTTGGGGGTGACTGGAGTTTTAAAACCCAAGAACTGGAAGCCATGGCAGTTAAGGAGAAGATCACCCGTTACAATGAAGAGGAAGGTGAAGGTTACACCCTGGAGAGGGTTACTCTTTTTGTAAACCCCATCCTCAAATCCATGGAAGGTAAAGTTATGCGACTGGAAAAATGTGGTGATAAAAATGAACGTGAACTTGTTGAAAGGCCTTTCCGGGTGAAACTCGATGCAGAAGACATTATCCGTGCAGAACTCAATCCCAGTACCATGGAAATAACACTTAAAAAGATTAAAGGTCCTTTACACTTTTCTGGATCAGCAGCATATGGTGTTTCCCATGAAATGGAACACTTAGCTGGATGTGAATGGGGGAAATAAAAAGTAGAATGAATAGGGGGAAATAAAAAAAATTATTCTTATATTTAAAATAAACAAATGTTATTTGTTCTAGGACTTAATTCACAATCCTTGAACTCATCCAGGGTAAAGTTTCTTCCCGAAAGCTTCTCTTTTTCGGATCTTTCCATCTTCACCATGAATAAACACTTCAACACTGTAACGTTTACCTTCTTCTTCAGCAAATTCAATAGCTTCTTCTTGTGTTTCGAAATTTCCTGAAGCTCTAACAGCCCCATCCCTTTTAACATCCCAACCCCCATCTTTACTCATCATTACATGGATATTAGCAGCCATTATTTTTCACCTTCCTGGTTATTATTCTCCTGGTCATTACCATACTTATAGATCGTACTTTACCTTTCTTATGTATTATAAAGTTTAAATAATTATACTAATCTTTTAATTGTCAAGGAATAAGACTTAAAGGTGATTCATAATCGCATGGTGGACTATTTTTAACATGGTTAATACCATAATCTTCCAAGCAAAACATATTTATATAACCTCTAACCCACTGATAAATTATCAATTGAGAAAATAAGGAGATGATATTTTGGCACAATTCGGTGGACAAAATGGACAAGGACAACCTATTATTATAATGCCTGAAGGTTCTTCCAGAGTTTTAGGAAGAGATGCTCAGAGAATGAACATTATGGCTGGAAAAGTTCTGGCTGAAACTGTCAGAACCACCCTCGGCCCTAAAGGAATGGACAAGATGTTGGTAGACAGTATGGGAGATATTGTAGTTACCAACGACGGTGTAACCATCCTCAAAGAAATGGACATCGAGCACCCTGCCGCTAAAATGCTGGTAGAAGTAGCTAAAACCCAGGAAGATGAAGTGGGAGACGGAACCACCACTGCAGTGATAATTGCAGGAGAACTCCTTAAAAACGCTGAAGAACTCCTAGACCAGGAAATTCACCCATCCACCTTGGTAAGAGGATACCGGAATGCAGCAACAAAAGCTCAAGAATTTTTAAATGAAATAGCTATTGATGCTCAGGATTCTGAAACTCTTAAAATGGTAGCCATGACAGCCATGACAGGTAAAGGCACAGAAAAAGCCCGAGAACCCCTGGCTGAACTGGTGGTCAGCGCAGTGATGCAGGTTGAAGAAGATGGAGAAATAGACCAGGACCTTATAAACATTCACAGGATACAGGGCGCAACTGTCAACGACTCCCAGATCGTAAACGGAGTAGTTATTGACAAAAGCAGAGCAGATAATTCCATGCCTAAAAACATAGAAAACGCTGAAATTGCTCTCTTAAAATACCCAATAGAAGTCAAAGACCTGGAAACCGATGCCAAGATCAAACTCACCGACCCCAACCAGATGCATGCCTTCATAGAACAGGAAGAACAGATGGTCAAGGACATGGTTGATAAAATCGTGGCCACCGGCGCCAACGTGGTCTTCTGCCAGAAAGGTATCGATGACCTGGCCCAGCACCTACTTGCCAGGGAAGGAATCATCGCAGTTAAAAGAGTTCGAAAATCTGACATGGAACGCTTAGGAAAAGCAACCGGTGGAAAACTGGTCACCAACATCGAAGACCTAAGCTCAGAAGATCTGGGACTGGCTGGTAAAGTCTATGAAAAGAAAATCTTCGACGAAATATTAATCTTCGTGGAAGAATGCAACGAACCCAAAGCAGTATCCATCATACTCCGTGGAAGCACACGACACGTAGCTGAAGAAGTGGAAAGAGCAGTTGAAGATGCTATAGGAGTAGTCTCAGCAACAGTTGAAGATGGAAAAGTGGTAGCAGGTGGAGGAGCACCAGAAATAGCTATAGCCAAAGCCTTAAAAGACTATGCTGACACCATCAGCGGCAGAGAACAACTGGCCATAGCTGCCTTTGCCGAAGCCCTGGAAATCGTGCCTAAAACCCTGGCTGAAAATGCAGGAATCGACCAGATCGATGCACTGGTTGACCTCCGCGCAGCCCAGGAAAGCAACTATTACATGGGACTGGACGTCTTCAAGGGCGAAGTCACAGATATGAAAACTGCTCAAGTCATAGAACCTCACCGTGTTAAAAAACAGGCAATGCAGTCAGCTGCCGAAGCTGCAGAAATGATCCTGCGTATCGATGATATGATAGCATCATCTGGCTCAGGCGAACCGGACATGGGTGACATGGAAGGTATGGGTGGAATGCCTGGCGGCATGCCTCCTATGATGTAAGTCCACTGGACTTACAAACCTTTTTTTTATTTTAAAATTAATTTTAAACATTTTAACCCACATCATAATAAATAAATCAATTTTAAACATTTTAATCCCACTTCAGAACTAAAATTTACCAAATTTTGGAAGTTAATTTTATTTCTCATTGTAGCTATAACTTTTAGGTTTATTCCGTATTTTTCAAAAAAAATTTCTTAGGGAACCCTAACTTTTATATATTGGGCTTAACCAATGGATAAATTGATAAAGGATTGAAGGTTAAGATATGGGAGTGAGGGTTAAACTTGTAAACATATTCAACAACCCCCATTAATTACTACTACTCCATTTGTAGGAGTACTGCCCATCAATTGTATTATTTCTTAAAAAATAATTCCCTGTTATTAAGTCAACCTTAAAACAACTAAAAATAGCAGGAACAAAATATTAAACATATTCAGTTTAAAAAATGACGATATAATTAGGTGATAATTTGAAGTGGTCCTTAGTTGCAATTGCCGTTATTGTAGTGATATTAGGTTATTCCTTTGTCACGGTCTCAAACGGCCCCATAGAACCTTTAGGAAGAGCATCATTTGTTAAATTAGCTAACCCTGACTTTTATCCGGGTCATCCGCATTCTGAACTTTTAGCACAATATGCTGAGGAAAGGGATTCTAAATGTGCACTGGTAGTTCATTTTGGGGGGAGTTCCAACTACCGTAGCTACAAGGAAGGAGATGTGTATATAATTGAACTGGCCTTTATTGACACTCAGGGTAATGGTGCTGCGGGTCCTATAGATTATTGGGATTCTCTTAAGTTAGCTTTATTCGGTGTTCCAGATGGCAGATATCAATTCAAGTCTGATGGAGTTGTCTACGATACCTATGATGAAGCTATGGAACATGTATATGAACTGGCTGCTGAACATGGTCAGGAGGGACCCATACCCATGGTATGGCACGGTAGTGTAAGGGAGGGTAACTCGATCTTTATTCAAGGGTGTGGTTTCCCACTGTATTTCTACATACTGCAAAAAACCTATGGGATCATCCCGGCTTATGTGTACACTATTTCGGGTATGATATTCCCTTACTTGAATAGTCCCTACCGTAATTATGAGTTGGGGCATTCCACTGAACTGCAGCAACTTTATACAGGTGGTAACCTGGACTATGAATAGTTTCTAGTGGAATTATTTATAAGGACAGGTTACTAAACTTTAAAAAAACGGTAAGAGGGCATAAAAATTAATTCATGTTCCTCTAACACTTTCTTTTTCTTTTTTAATTTCATTACCCAATATTCTTAAACTTGGTTGGTTAACACCATTAGACATTTATAATGATTAATCATCATTTATAATGATTAATAATAGGAATATATTTATACTAAGAGAAACTTAGTGATCTTCAATGACATCAAAGAGATTTTAATAGCTGATAATGGCGGGATAAGAAATGGTACGGGACACCACGGTCCTTATGGATGAAAAAAGGATTTTCAAAGCTAGTGATGAAATTAAAGAAAGCGCTCTGGTTAAAAATTGGGAATCTGAAATTGAAAAAGGTAAAGACTTGGAAAAATACTGGTCAGAAAAAGCAGAACAGTTTGAATGGTTCCAAAAATGGGATAAAGTCCTAGATGAATCTAACAAACCCTTTTTTAAATGGTTTACAGGGGGAAAGATCAATCTAGCTTACAATGCAGTGGACCGCTGGATCAAAACTGAAAAACGCAACCAGGTAGCCATTCTTTACATCAACGAAAGAGGACAAGAGAAAAAGATCACCTTCTATGAACTATATTTAGAGGTAAACAAGGTGGCCAATGCCCTCAAAAATTTAGGTGTGAAAAAGGGAGACACAGTATCTACCTATATGCCAATGTGCCCTGAACTATTAATCGCACTACTCGCCTGCACCAAAATCGGAGCAGTACACAGTGTGATCTATTCAGGACTCAGTGTAGGTGCTTTTGTGGAGCGGATTAACGATGCTAAAGTCAAAGTACTCTTCACTGCTGATGGAACTTACCGAAGGGGTAAAATCATTGATCTCAAAAACATTGCTGATGAAGCCATCCTGCAGTGCCCTACTGTTGAAACCATTGTGGTGGTGAACCACACTGGAACTCCCATAGAAATATCAGAATTATCAGGAAGAGAAATCTTCTACGAAAGGCTTATTGATGGTGAACCAGCTCACTGTGAACCAGAACCCATGGATTCTGAAGATCCACTTTTCCTACTCTACACCTCAGGAAGCACAGGCAAACCCAAAGGAGTCCTGCACACCACTGCTGGTTACATGTTAGGAGCAGCCACCACCCTGCGTAATGTATTTGATATCCATGATGATGATCTGTGGTGGTGTACTGGAGACATTGGATGGATCACTGGCCACAGCTATGTTATCTACGGACCATTACTACTGGGAACCACTACCATAGTCTATGAGGGAGCACCAGACTACCCTGACCCTGGGGTATGGTGGAAGATAGTGGAGAAGTACGGTGTTACCAAATTTTACACAGCACCCACAGCCATCAGACATCTTATGAGATTCGGGACCCGTTACACTAATCTTTACGACCTTGGTTCCCTACGTATTTTAGGGACAGTGGGAGAACCTATCAACCCAGAAGCATGGGTATGGTTCTATGAAAATGTGGGTAAAGGAAAATGTCCTATCATGGACACCTGGTGGCAGACAGAAACAGGCATGCACATGATTTCACCCCTACCAGTAGCTGACCTTAAACCAGGGTCCACAACCCTGCCCTTACCAGGAGTAGATGCAGATGTGGTGGATGAAGAAGGAAACCCGGTACCTGTAGGGAAAGGAGGATATCTGGTTATCAAAAAACCATGGCCTGCCATGTTCCGTACTCTATATAAAGATGAAGAACGATTCGAAAATGTGTACTGGAAGGAATTCCCAGGATATGTATATAAAGCGGGGGATATGGCCCGTAAAGATGAAAATGGATACTTCTGGATCCAGGGTCGTAGTGATGATGTTTTGAAGATTGCTGGGCATCGTATAGGTTCTGCAGAGGTTGAATCTGCATTTGTAGGACACCCTGCTGTTGCTGAAGCAGCGGTCATTGGAAGATCAGATCCTATTAAAGGAGAAGTTATCAAGGCCTTCATCATCCTCAAGGAAGGATATGAACTCAAAACGCATCTCATTGAGGATCTTAAAAAGCATGTCCGTTATGAACTGGGACCCGTGGCTGTGCTGGGTGAAATAGTGCAGGTGGATAAACTCCCCAAAACCAGGAGTGGTAAGATCATGCGTAGAATTCTACGGGCCCAGGAAATGGGCGAAGATCTGGGTGACACATCCACACTGGAAGAATAATTCAAAATAAACCCTGAATAACCAAAACAATGAAAAAAGGAGTGGTAAATAACTTTAAATTAAATAAAACCCTTAGGGGTATGATAGTATGGAAGAAAACACAAAATCGGTCAAAATAGAGGATTTAACTGCCAACCCGGCACCTCTAGGACTTTTAGGATTTGGATTGACTACAGTGCTGTTGAATGTGCATAACGCAGGTTTTTTCCCTATAAACAGCATGATCCTGGCAATGGGAATAGCTTATGGGGGAATTGCTCAAATAATGGCCTGCGCCATGGAATACAATAAAGGTAACACCTTTGGGGCAGTGGCCTTTGGATCATACGGACTCTTCTGGTGGAGTTTCGTACTTCTCCTGGTACTTCCCAAAATGAACCTGGCAGCAGCACCAGATAATCTGGCAATAGCATCATATCTCTTCATGTGGGGATTATTCACCCTGGTAATGTTCGTTGGAACCTTAAAACTCAGCCGGGGCCTGCAAGTCATCTTTGGATCACTGGCCATCCTGTTCTTCCTATTGGCCATAGGTGATGTCACAGGTAACTCCACTATAACCCTGATCGCTGGTTATGAAGGAATATTCACAGGATTCGCAGCTGTCTATGTGGGTCTGGCCCAGGTTTTAAATGAAACCTATGAAAGGGACGTATTACCCACCTAAAATGAAAGGGACGTATTACCCACCTAAAAATATCAAATTTATTTAAATAGCAACCGCCTCCGAAAGCGCTATTTAAATACACCTACTTTCCCTGGTTATTCACCGGGAAAGTTTCTTTTTTTTTTCAATTCAGTTTATTGAGTTTTATTAATTTTTTTGGTTATTAATGGATTGTCACATCTTTGTTATACTAATACAAAAAAAACATTTTTTAATTAAATATTTAAGTTAAATATCAATTTTAAACTGGAAATCAACTTCACTGGCAGGTCGCCCTCCTCGAACACCCCAGTTCTCCATTGGTGGCTCCAGGAGTATGATTACAATATCATGACCATCAATACCTGGATTTTCCCCTAAATTTTTGATTATATTTTGATACAATTCTTTTTTTGCTTCAAATGAACGGCCAGGGAAGATGGTTATTTGGATAATGGTAACAGCACCACTCCTGTCTGGAGGGCACTCAAAATCTTCCTCATTCAATTCATAGATCCTTTGAAACCGATCACTAGGAGGTATTTTGAATGCATCAACTAATGCCTGATGAACTCCATCTAAAATTGCTATTTTATATTCACCAGAATATCCTTTTCTTATTTCGATTTTAACCAGTGGACACATTTATTTAACCTCCAGATGTTAATTATTCGTTTAAATATTTGCTGAATATAATAAAAAATACTACAAATATTAGTATATTAACACATAAGCGTTGCCAGAAAATTTCTTAGAAATAGGAAATCTAAGCTGACTACTAAGACTATAACAACAATTACAGACCAAATTCTCATTGCAGATTTATCCATACTCATAACCTTCCACAGAATATTGTTTAAAGAAGATATATTACATTTTTCTTCTTTTTTTAAAAGAAACATCTCAATTTATTCCCATTTTCTACAGTTATATTCATATCAGTTCTAAAAATTAAATCCAGCATATTTGTCCTATAAAAAAAAGAAAGAAAGAGTGGTAAATAGTGCTTTATCTTTGGTGACTACTCCTCCTGGAACATTTCCATAGGCATATAAAACATGTTGATGTTTATTCCACCCAGACCTACTGTGCTTTCCATCTGTATTTGGGCAGATTTGTTATTGTAGTCAGGAGTTTCTATCTCTGTAGTGGTGGTATTATTGCTTAGGACATTGAACTCATCTGGGTTGAAGGTAAAACCACCCAGATCATAGGTCCCCTTAACCTTGAATCCCAGATTATCGGATGGTTGAAGTTGCATGGTCACCCCACCAATCTGTACATTGGTGTTGATGGTTCCACTGCTTTTCAGCTTGTCTGATAGGGTCTGGATCATGACCCCACCCATATTAATATTCATGTTAATATCATTGAAGGTTGTATCTCCCAGAAGGAGAATTCCTCCACCTATGTATTTGATAGTTGTGTTGAGGTTGTCAATTTTGCCCTGGTTGTTTAGATAGAGGCCGAAACCACCTACTTTAGATTCTAGGTCTGCATTGTAGGTGCAACGGTTACCCAATGTAATATCTGCAGAACCACTATCCAGACTTATATCCACATTTAAAACATCACCATTCTGGGTGTAGGTCACTGTTGGTTCAGTTGAACCCTGTTCTCTTTCAATGGTAATGTTGTACAGGTTATCTGACTTGTTCTGGAACTTGACATTTGCTCCGGTGGTGTTACCATTGAATTTAACGTTAACCTGATTTATACCAGTCATCTGGGCATCGGTAAGTGTGTAATTGGTGGTTATGGTCTGTTTATTCTGTTCGCTTTCAAGTTGTGGTCCCACTATTATACTATAGGCTGCGGCAACCAGGGATAAAACTAAGACCACTAGAATTATCAGTCCCCAAATCCTTTTAGTTTCCATCTATAAAACCCCCACTATTAAGGATAACACTATGATTACCAGCACAGGGATTCCAGTTACTGACAGGAATGCTCGGCCCACACCAATCTTATGTTCAGTAGCTACAGCAACTGTGGCTAATACAATAAACCACACAGCCATCAGAAGCCACATCAAAAAAGTGGCAAACACTGTACCAGCCACCATCAGGGTGGCAAGTCCCACAATCCCCAAAGTGAAACTGACAAAAGCATAACCAAAAAGTCCAAATGTTGGTACAAAGCTCCCCTCACCCTTAAACACAAATTTAGCAATCAAATGACTTATGCCTGACCAAATAAATATTTTTAAAAGGCCTAAAACTATGAATAAGATAGCTATTATAATTGCCAGCCCCAGATTACTCAAAAGGGAACCCATCATAAATCCAAAGAAAGCTGAAAAAAATATCAGAAAATAAAGCCCATTTATGGCTTTACCTTTTTCCAGCACTTCCTGGAAATATTTATCCGGCACAACCAGTACCTGTGCCATTCCATCCAAAGAGTTTAAAATTTTCTCCTTCAATTTAAACACCACTCTATATTTATCTTCCATATTTTGGATATATGTTTCCAAACATTTTTCTTAAACTTCTTATTCAAGCAGTTAAAATCAGTTTGTTGATATGATCTCTAAATTCATTGCGTTTCAAGCTACCAAATAAAAAAAAGTAATTGTGCAAAAAAGGGAAGATTAATAGATCCATTTTAACAGGGTTAACTTAATTTGCACGTTCATGTGTTTAAACTTAATTTAAAAGTTTAATTTGTTTAAACTTAATTCAACGTGTTTATATGTTTTGCAAGTCTTTTTGCCAGGGCTAAAATTGTTAAAACTGGTGGTGAACCAGGTGCACGGGGTAGAACACTGGCATCAGCCACGAAAAGTCCTTCAATTTCAGTTTCCAGATTTCTATCCACAACTTCACCAATAGCTGCAGTTCCACCAGGATGAGCCCCACGGGCAGGAGTTGAAAGTAGAGTCTTGGGATCCACTCCTGCCTCAGAAAGTATTGCTCCAGCAGTGGCAGATCCTTCAGCCATAACTCCAATATCATGAGAAGTGTTATTTTTAGCCACAACATTATCTTCAACACAACCAGATAGATCATCCCTGATCTTCACCATCAACCCTAAAATATCCTTTTCCTGGAAACCATACGGTTTAAGACGTAAAGCAAGTAAACCAGAGTAATGAGGGGCTAAAATATAATCATGACCTTTATACAGGGCATTCATGGACACTTCCTGGTGAAAGTTAATATTAGGAAGGGCTCCGCCCACAGTGACAAAGGTGTCTACAAAAAGATGTTCACCTGCCACCAGACCTGCAGATCTGAGTAATCGAGGAGTTTCAATTGCACCTGCACAAACAATTACCAGATCAGCTTTATATTCATGGTTAGGAGTTTTCACACCAGTAACCCTACCGTTTTTTGCCATGATCTTGGTTACATGTGCATTTTCTATTATCTGAGTTGTTGATCTTTCAGCTTCCTCTAAATAGTTAAGAGAAGTCCATTTAGCATTACGTGGACATCCCATGGCACACATACCACAGGGAACACACTTATGGGATTCGATGAATTTAGGCATCTTCTCCATGGATAAACCAAGAGAAGAAGAAGCTTCCATTAATTTTAAGGTTCCCTCACCAAAATGAGTATCAGGAAGTGTTCCCACACCCAGTTCACCTTCAACTTCCTGGAATTCCTCTTCAAGGTCAATTCCCAATTTTTTAAACTCTTTTTGGCAGGTTCGCACTGCGTTTCCTGCTGTAACCATGGTAGTACCACCCAGACAGGTGGTTTTCAGTAATTCCACCCCCACATCCAGGTTATCATAACATTGATGGGACTTCTCTGGAGGGACACGGTTTCCTTTCTCAAGGAGTGTAACTTGAATTTCATATTTAGAAAGTTCTCTGGCTACTGTTGCCCCACCAGCACCGGATCCCACAACAATCGCGCTTTTCATGGTATCAACGTATATATTTAAAAAAATTTCTACAACTTTTATTAAATTAATAAGCTAATTTTAAGGATAGTAACTAAATAATTAAATAGGAATATAATGGAATTCATCAGATAATAAAATTTTAATCATATTTTCGGTACAGTGTTCGTCTTTGAGGTTTTTCTTTTCGTTTAATAATCTTATGAGTGGTTTTAGGCTTTTTAGGAGTTTTTGGTTTTTCATGGGATTTGAAGAGTTTACTAGCAAAATATCCTCCAATACCACCCATAAATCCATAGATCAGTAAACCCACAACCAAACCCAGTATAAGTGTAAATAATCCATCAAATGCATAACCCACTCCCAGTACCAGGGGACTGGGAAGTTGATAAGGGAGAACAGGCGGTGTAAAAAGACAGATAACAAAGTAAAGGAAACATAGTAAACCCCCTGCCAAAGCTCCTACTTTATAGTCTGCTTCTTCATCTCGGGTTAAATAAACAGCCACAAACCCAACTAAAGCAAGTGAAAATACCCCACCAAAATTAAAAAATGCCAGGAACAATCCCAGTATCATACTGGTAACAATGGCGAATTCCACACTAAAGTTAGGCATGTTACGTATTCCTCACTCTTTAAATTTTGTAATATATAATGTACTTCCATAGTCCTGAATTTATGTATTCTATCTGCATTTGAGGTTTATAAGGATTTTCTATTTACAGGCAGTAAGATGAGAATGCAAAAGCACACCACATCAATACCTTAAGTTTCAAGTGGGCAAGTTAATGACAAAGTTAATAGAATAAAAAAACCAATATTAATACAATGACTGTTAATACCCCAAAAATCACCCGCAGTGTAGAGGATTATCTGGAAACAATGTACTCTTTGGAACTTGAACAAGGAACTATCCGGGTGAAGGATGTGGCACAGAGACTTGGAGTAAAACCACCCAGTGTGGTTGAAGCTGTTAAAAAACTTTCACAAATGAATATGGTATCTTATGAACGTTATGGTACAATAAAATTGAAAGAAGATGGATTGAAGATTGCTAAAAATGTCAGTTGTCGCCATCAGCTACTTAAAGATTTTTTAATACTACTCGGTGTTGATAAGGACGTTGCTGAAGAAGATGCCTGTTCCATGGAACATGTAATAGATGTTTCCACCATAGATAAGTTGAAAAAATTTGTTGAATTCACTGAAAAGTATCCTCAGGCTTACCAGTTCATGAAAAAATTCCAAGAATATGCCGAAAATGATGAAAAACCAAGAAAATGATTGAATAATCATCATTAGAGTGTGTTGAAAAATCCCGATTAGAAGGCTTTAAAAATAAATCTGATACTTATAAGGAAGGGGGTATGAGAATATGGGTATTTTTGATGGAACTTTCAACCCAGATATAGAAAAACTGGAAAGTGAAGGCGATATTAATGGTCTTATTAAAAGCCTTAAAAAAGGGGATGAACAACACCAAGCCATGGCTGCCAGGGCTTTAGGAAGATTTAAAGATGAATTATCTTTTAAAGCTTTAATTGAAGCTTTAGAATCAGAAAATGCAGATGTCAGGTGGAATGCTGCCAGTTCACTTGGTAGAATTGGTAGTGATGATGCCACACCATTTCTTCTACCGTGTCTTCGTGATGAAAAATGGTATGTGCGCCAGCATACTGCTGAGGCTTTGGGTGAAATTGGGGATGAACGGGCATTATTACCACTTCTAGAATCACTTAAAGATGAAAAAATCCGTAACAGTGTAGCTATTGCACTGGGCCATATAGGTGATCCTGGGGCCGTGGACCATTTATTAGATGCCCTGAAAGATGATGATTTCAGTTTTCGTAGTGCAGCTGAAGAAGCACTGGGAATGATTGGTGATGAAAAGGCAGTTCCGGCCCTTATAGGAGCATTAAAAGATGAAGATATGAGTGTTCGTCGACATGCTGCTGGAGCATTAGGTAAAATAGGTGATGAAAGGGCTATAAAGCCACTATTGGAAGCTATGGATGATGAACGATGGTACGTGCGTTTACAGATAGAAGAAGCCATACAAGAACTAAACAACCGTCTTAAGGAAAAATAACACTCAATTTTTTTTATTCTTCTTCTTTGTTTCAAATTTTTTTATTTCTTCTATTTCTTCTGAATTCTTTTTTTAATCAACATTAAACCCTTAGAGTAAATTAGAGAAATTCCCGTATTTTATCTTCAATTTTGCCCCTGACTTCTTTTGAAATATTTTTAGCTGGCCTGGGGCGCATATAACCAAAATGAGGGTCTTCAAAAGTATGACCTGCAAATTGAACAGGGTGATTGTAGCGGGGGATGAAATGCCAGTGTAGATGAGGTTCAAGAGTATCTTCCAAGTAAAAGGTGTTCATGAGACAGCCCCAGTTAAAAAGAGTTGCATCAAATGCTTCTCGCACGGCCTTTTCCATACTCTCAAGTAAATCAATAAAATCCTGCCACTCATCCTCTTTGAGTCCACTTAAAGTGCGGTGCTGTCGTTTGAGGGCTACGACACAGGTTGCCAGATTGCTCTGGTTGGGAGCCAGGAACACAATCCAGTGATCAGTCTGGATAAGAGGATCCCCAAAATTATAATCAACCAGTTTTTCACAGTAAGGACATTCAATATCCATTTATATTTTCTCCTACCAATCAATCCCAAACCGAATAAATACACATTGAGATAAATTCTTTAAATCATTTCCATATGGCCTAGAAACATCTATCTTTATAATTAAACGTTATCTAATCTATAACCATCTAGTGATATTTAAGTCAATTGGATTTATGTTAAAGCCTAACTAAATACCTCAGTTAATAGTTTTTCTGATTTAATTAAATGGTTAAAATGATTGATTAATGGTGTAAAAATTATTAGGTGTAGACTAGCTAAATTTAGGTTGGTTAAATCTTTAACATGTAGAATTTAGGTAATATATGGAAAAATGTAAATATATTACACTGTTAAACCAGTATTATGGTAGAAAGCTAATATTCAGGGGTTAGAGGTTAATATGACTGTCAACTCAGGTGAACCATCATTGTCTCTAAAAAGAGTTAGCTTAGTCCTGGTGGCCATAGGTGCTTTTCTCATACCATTCATGGGGTCTTCTCTTAGCCTGGCTCTTCCCCTTATTCAGAATGATCTTTTCCTTAATATTTTAATGCTGGGATGGATCCCCACAGCATTTGTACTGGCCAATGCCGCTCTGGTCCTGCCCTTCGGCAGATTGGCAGACATTCATGGTAGGAAAAAAATTTTCACCTATGGAATTATTATTTACACCTTAGCCTCACTCCTGGCTGGATTTTCAACTTCAGGAATAACTTTACTCTTTTTCAGCTTCCTACAGGGAGTTGGATGTGCGTTGATATTTGCCACTGGAGTGGCACTTCTAATTTCCATATTCCCCCTGAACAGGAGAGGTGAAGTTTTAGGAATATATATAACCGCAGTGTATCTGGGTTTATTTTTCGGACCACTCTTAGGGGGATTCCTGGCCCAAAATTGGGGATGGAGAAGTATTTTCTTTATCAATGTTCCATTAGGCTTATTTGCATTAACCTTAATCCTGACCAAGTTTAAGGGTGAGTGGAAGAGTTCTGAAGGTGAAAAATTTGACCTGGTAGGTTCCCTTATTTACATATTCTCCCTTTCAGTCACCATGTATGGATTTTCAACCCTGCATGATCTTTTAGGCAAAATATTATTTGTAACAGGTTTAATAGGGTTAGTTCTCTTTTTCATAGTGGAAAAAAAATCATCATGTCCTGTAATTCCTCTGGACATATTCAAAAATCGGGTGACCAGTTTTTCAGCACTTTCTTTGCTTCTGATTAACATTGCCACCTCGGCAATGTGGACCTTACTCAGTCTGTATCTGCAGGATCTGAGGGGACTGGATACTCTGACAACCGCCCTTATCATGGCTGTGCAGCCACTGGCAGTGGCACTGTTATCACCCCTGGTAGGTAGGACTGTGGATAAAAACGACAACAGGATCATTAATATTATAGGTGCTCTCTTCTGCACCATAGGTCTTCTTAACCTGGCACTTCTGGATATAAACACCTCTTTATTCCTGGTTTTAACAGGTTTGTTACTGGTAGGTGTGGGTATGGGGCTTTTCTCCACCCCTACCACCCGTAATGTCCTGGCATCATTAACTGATAAGTTTTATGGGATTGGCTCAGCTTCACTTTCCACACTGATATATATTGGTCAGACCTTAAGTCTGGGAGTTTTGCTTTTCATCTTAACTGGATATATGGGTGATGTTCAGATAGTTCCTGGAAATTATCATCTTTTCATTGAAGGTCTGCATGTTTCTTTCCTGTTATTTGCAGTGATCAGTGCCATGGTGATTGGAGTTACCATTTATGTGGAAAGACGAATTTCTTAATTAAACAGATGATTTTTTTGATAAAAAAGATGAATTTCTTAATTTAATATTCAATATCCAGTTATTCACAATAAAATTTAAAAATATGAATCTTAAAAATTAGTTTGTAGATTATGTTTAGGTAATAGATTTTATTTAGACTTGTTATCAGGATAGTAGGGGTGGGATGCTTTGAAAGAAACATCTGATGAAATGAAAAATACACAAGAGAAGGGTAAAAATTTTTTTAAAAATATATTTAAAGAAAAAAAAGCAAAGACTGCAGAATTCATTGGTGCTATCATTGGTAACATCATTATATTATACATAGTTAATAGCCTTCTTTCCTGGAATTTGAGTTTTATTGCACCCTCTTTTCAGGATGTTTTATGGATATTTAACCTATCTCTGTCTGCCACCATAATTGCCAATATCATATTTTTACTTTATCATCCGGGATGGTTCCGTAGCATAATACAGATAATATTGAACATACTGGGTTTCTGGGTCTGCTACTTTTTATACACCATATTCCCATTCACATTCAACCAGATCATCTTCGCTTATTTCCTGAAGTTCGCTCTTATAGTAGCAATGATTGTTATTGTAATAGCAAGCCTGGTTGAAGTTGTTAAACTAATTTTAAGAACTATAAACGCATTGTAATCATGTTTGTTCTATAATTAATTCTTTTAGAATAATATCTGTCTGTTTACAGAATCTTTACACCAGACACCAATTTAACATGATTTTTATGTTATATGCACGGTTTAATATGATTTTGTGATTATTCTACCTTAATTCCTAAAATTAAATATTAATCCTATCTTATTAGAAGGAAAATGGGATCATTTTAAGGGATCATTCTAATAATCCTTTAGTAAATCTCTAATAATCCTTGAATAATCGTCTATAATTCTCTAGTAATTCTCTAGTAATTTTCGTGTCTTATATTCTACTTCTAGTTTAATGGCCTTCAGGATTTCTTCTAAATATTCATCTTCCCATGGTTCACTTTTATCAAAAAAACAATTGAAGTAGAGTACAGAATTTTTTAAATTAACATCAAAATCCTCAATAAGGCTGATAGAATCTTTATTTAAATGTGAAAGCTCTTCAGGGGTGAGAATTACTTTTACTTTTGCATTCCACCCTTTTTCATATTTATCCACACAAATAACTTCCACTTGCATTTGTTTCATACTCCTTTTTTTACTTCACTTCCAAAATTAAAGACCTAAAGAACGTTTAAAACCATCTACAACATCTTTTGCAGATTTTAAAAGAGGATTTTTTACTTTTACCGGGGTTTCCATACGTAGCAGACGATCTATACGGAAGTAAATTGGAGGGTGAGGATCAAAGTTGAGCCAGGAGGGGAATCTGGTGGGTGCCATCCTTTCAGCAAGAAGACGCTGATAACCGATTTTACGTAGTGCCTCGGCCAGAACCTGTGGTTGTCCAATCTTCATGACAGATAAAAGGTCGGCACGTGTTTCAAAGAATTTGGCCACGAAGAAAATGAAGCCCAACGCCACAATAAGATATAATATGGGAGATAAAACCACAAGCGGAAATAGAAGACTGAATCTGAGGATGAATTCCAGAGATATGATGCTAAACAGTATAATGGGATCTCTACCCGATAAATGACCCATTTCATGACCAATCACGGATAATATTTCATCTTCCTCTAGCTGGACTAACAAGCCAGTGGTGATGAGTACCAGTCCACGGTTGGGGCTGGGGCCGCTGGCAGCAGCATTAGGGATCATGGTATTAGTTAAAGCCACCTTGGGCATGTTAATTTCAAATTTGGATGCAGCAGTTTTAACTATGCTGTACACATCAATCACCTTGGAAACCCTTAGTTCTGGGTTACAATGGAAACCATATTCCCGGAACACGTCTTCTCCCAAGTCACAGGTAGGCTCCAGACCCACAGCCAGACTTTTCTTGTAAATCTCATCTTTCATTTTGATTATTTCGTTCTTACCAAACTTTTCCTGGAATTTTTTGAACTCTTCCAGGGGCAGCTGGTACTCCAGGATATGGACCCGAGGATTTAGAGGGGTGATATTCCAATCACTGCTACGGAGCAAAATCTTATCTGAAAATAGCACAATAACAAATTGGAAAAGTAGAATTGCTATAATGGCCAGGAAAATTCCTAAAAAAATGAAAAACACAATGTTAACTGCAAAAAAGAGTACATAGATCAGGATCATGTTACTTCCAAACATACGGAAGGATAATTTTTTCCTCCGGGTAGGAGGTGCTTCAGGGAGGATATTTTCACCTTCCACCCAGGCAAAATACAGGGTAGCCTGACGAATGGCATCTTCAAAAAGTTGTAAAGCAATTAAAATCTTTTCCTCAATCAAATCCATTTTAGGTGAGATATCAATATTAGATGGGACAGTAATTGGAGTTATTGTCACCTGGAAAGGATTGGAAGCTTCCATCAGGACACTTACTTCCCAGTTCTCTTTTTCATCGGTAACTATAAAACTCAGGTACTTTGAACCATTTTCAAACTTCATAGAAACTTTGTGGAATATTTCTGGTTGGGGTAAAAGATAATAATCACGTATGAAATCCAGAGCTTCTTCCAGGTGTCCTGATGAAAGTTCAGTGTTAATTATGAATTTTTTTTCCATCATTTTTCCTTTCCTAAATTAAAAAAACTCCCTAATCATTTCATCTTAATATTTTATTCCTCAATTTAAATAAACTAGATGGTAGAAGGAAAATGATAAAATATTTTAAACCTTTCTCTAGCAACTCTTTATCTAATTTACGGGGTCTTAAATTACATCTTTCAGAGTTTAAATCAATATTTTTAAGATTTTTAATTATTTATGTGATGTTTGGAATGCTGCGCTTCCTGGAATATAGTTAATAATTATTATTACCACCTATATTATTAATTATGTCTCTAAAATTATGATAACAGTGAAATATTTCTATAATAAGCTTTGAAATTCATATCCATGAAACTGGTGGAAGAAAAAAACCCTGATATGGAAAGGGTGTTGGAGATTATTACTGAAGGCTTATCTAAAAGGGCAGTTATCACAATTATGGCATCTTGCAGGGTTTATTATGATGGAAGGGCTATAAGTCGTCTGGAGTTAGGGGACAGGATCATCCTCATAAAATCAGATGGCTCTTTTATAATTCACCAGGACCGAAATCTGGAGCCTGTCAACTGGCAACCACCCAAAACTAAGGTTACAGTGGATACTCACCAGGGAATGGTTAAGTTGAAGGGAGTGCGAAGAAATCCGCATGAATCACTGGAAGTGGAAATCTTAAACACTCACCTGGTATCCTATTTTATTGGTGAAGACTCAGAAAGCCTTGAACTGGCAGGATATGAAGCAGATATGGGGGACCTTATATTCAAAGATCCAGAGGTAATTGAAAAAGGTTTCAGACCAACATCCAGGGAATATCACACACCCCAGGGATTCATTGATATACTGGGTAAAGACCAGGAAGGTAACCTCACCATTCTAGAACTCAAAAGCAGAAAGGCAGGTACCAATGCTGTTAAACAGTTAAGACGCTACGTTGATTGTTTCAGTGATCATAAAGATAAAGTCCGTGGAGTGCTGGTTGCACCATCAGTTACTGATGATGCTAAAGAATTACTGGAAGAACAGGGAATGGAATTTAAGGCAATGGAACCACCAAGAGAACTGGGTAAGGATAAGGTTGTCACATTGGAAAACTTTTTTGGAAGTAGCAGTTCTTAAATGGAGTGGCAGTTTTTAAATGATTTAGTTTTAAGTTCATCCATCCCTTCTATTTTTAGATACTGTTATTCATTTTTCTGAAAACCGTTACTGGAACCGTATACTCTATCCTTATTCATATTTTCATGTTTCAAACCCTGTTTGTTCATCTGGGCATCTAAAACAATTTTCCAGTACTTTAAGGTCTTTAAGATTGTAAATAAGATTTTTAAAGGATAATTTTAATACAAGGAGTAACATAACAATAATCATGCCAGATTATGGTGACTTAAAAGAATTACCACGACAGGGTAAGGCCCTAATTGTAACAGATTTACATGGTAATCTGGATGATTTTAATAAGATCAGGGAAATATGGAAAGATTTATCATCAAAAGATAATCATCTGATCTTGACTGGTGATTTTATCCATCCCATGGATGGTGATGATGGCTCCCTGGATATCCTGGATGCTGTTCAGGCAGACTGTGAGAAGTATGAAAATAATTTTCATCCTCTCCTGGGGAATCATGAATGGGCAACCATTCTCCATATTTCTATTTATAAAGGAGGAATAAATCAGACCCTTAAATTTGAGAAACTATTAAAGGATAAATTTGGTGATGCATGGAGATTTAAACTTGATGAATACACAAACTTCTTTCAAAAACTTCCAATTGCAGTTAAAACTGATAATGAGGTATTCATAAGTCATAGTGGTCCTTCTAAAGGCATATCATCCCTTAATGATTTGAGGAACATGACTGAGAAGGGTTACTTGGATAATATCCCCTTATATGAGTTGTTGTGGAACCGTTATGGAGATTACTCGGCAAAAGATGTGGATGATTTCTTAAAAATTGTGGGATGCCGGGCCATGATTGTGGGACACACCCCTGTAGAAGGGTATAAACTAATCGGAAACCAGTTAATAGTATCATCCAGCTTCAGCCGGGGAAAAAAGGCATATGTGGAACTTGACCTTGAAAAAGATATTAAAAATGGCCATGATCTGGAAAAAATGGTTAAATATTTCCAATAAAAACTACAGACATTATGTAGGGACTAAGAAATTAAGTAGGGACTACAGGCATTAAGTAGAGTGATTTAAGTTTACAGTATTAGACTGTTGAATTTTTGTTGATGATTAGTCTTTATTGATGATTAGTCTTTATTGATGATTATTCCAGGTACCACTAATTTCGGATGCCGTGTAATTGATGATTATTTCTGATATTATGGTGTAATGGTGATATATTATGGTGTAATGGTGATTAAAATGGATCAAAAAGATACCTCTGATTGGGTAATTGTCTGCCGCAACCCTAAATGCAAACATCGTTATCCTATTCCAGAAGAATGTCCTGTGGAATGGAAAACGAAAAAATTCAGAGGGGTCTGTGGTCATGGAGAGGACACTATTTTCCCAGAACTAATTGAACCTGTAAAATGTCCTAAATGTGGAGAAAAAAGTTATAGGGTTATTAAAAAACATTTCAAAAGTAAAATAGGACCCACATGTTCTATTTAAGCCCATTTTCCATTTAATGAGTGGGGTTTTATTATTTTAAATTTTCAATATTTTTTATCTTAATTGAGTTTATCTAATATTTATTATCCAAGCTACTCAAGGGCACTTTCAACCTAAAGTAATGTTTAAACCCATCATCAGGGCAAATCCCATCATCAGAGAGAAGGTTGCAAGATCGGTATGGTTTCCTCGCTGACATTCAGGAATCAGTTCCTCAACAGCCACGTAGATCATGGCTCCAGCTGCAAAACCCAGTGCATAAGGGAGCAAAGGTTGGAAAACAGCAACCAGAATCAATCCTATAACTGCAGATATAGGTTCGAAAATTCCGGAAAGCTGTCCATAGGTGAAACTTTTAAAGGCAGATTTTCCCTCAGCTCGCATAGGCATGGCCACAGCCATACCCTCCGGAAAGTTATGAATACCCATACCAATAGCCAGGGTTACCGCCGCTGCCAGCGAGGTGGGATTAAAGGTAAGTGCAGATGCAGCGAAAGCCACTCCAATGGCCAGACCCTCGGGGATGTGATGCAGGACCATTGCCAACACCAGAAGCCGATTCCTTTTCCAAGTGGTTTTAATACCTTCAGCCTCATCAAGAGGACAACCTGGATGAACATGGGGAAGTAAACGATCACTTAAACCTAAAAATAATGCACCTAAAAGGAATCCAGCAATCACTGGAAACCAGTGAGGAATATTTGATGATAAAGGTGTTTCTATTGCTGGTAAAAGTAATGAAAAGAAGCTAACTGAGATCATAACTCCGGCTGCAAACCCTAAGGAAGCATCAAGGGTTTTTCGACCTATTTTACCTGTTAAAAATACGGTAGCTGCACCTAAAGCTGTCATAAGCCAGGTGAAACCAGTGGCCAGGAGGACCTGTATAAAAGGACTGCTAGCAATTACAGTATTAATCATGTACTAGGATTGTTAAGTATGCCTAATAAAGGAAGTGGTTGATTTCTAAAATGTGGTTGATTTCTAAATATTCCTTACCCTCCTAATATCCCTTAAAAAGTTAATATCTTTTACCAGGCCAGTATTCCTTAGCAAGTTATCTTTTACCAGGCCAGTATTCCTTAGCAAGTTATCTTTTACCAGGCTAGTATTCCTTAGCAAGTTATCTTTTACCAGGCTAGTATTCCTTAAAAAGTTAATATCTTTTACCAGGTTAAATATCTCTTACCAGAAGAGCCAGTTGATTAAGGTTCCTAACCTCATGAATCTCTGCCCCTGCCTCTTTATAGTATGAAACACAGCTATCCACTACATCCCATTTTTTCTTCTCTTCCGGGTTGAAAATCATAACCTTACGACACTTCCTGGTCATTTTTTCTATCAGTTCAGCACTTTCAGGGATTCCCTTATTCTTGGGACCCGCCCAGTCCCGGCAGTCAGTGAGTATCATCAGGGTGGACCTACGATTAAGTTGAACAGTATCCAGGAAGGATTGGTAGGCCTGTTGCATGTTACTGATACCATGTATCATAAGATTTTTTTGTCGGATGTCACGTACTGTGATAAAAGCATCCATCATATTCGTTTCTTCAAGGGCACTTGTGGTTTCCACAGCTTTATTATCAAAATCAAAAACGCGAACCCTCTTAAAAGAATTTTGCGCAGCATAAACCAGACAGAAAAACCAGTTACTGATCCAGTCACAGGAACCACTCACATCATTCAAAAAGAAATGATGGTTCTTTTTTATCTGAGGCTTACTCTTCACCAAATCAATAAGTGCCCCACCATACTGAAGATTTTTACGAATAGTACGTCGAACATCCGGCCGCATGATATTAGCCTGACGTTGACGTCTGCTCCGCACCATGGCGATCTTTTTACCCATCTTCTGACACAACTGGAAAAGTTCCGGTTCAAAAGAATTCAAAGTGGTAATATCCCTGTATAATAGTTCAGATTCATCTGCCTTTTGAAGGTAATCATCCAGGGGTGGGTGATAGTTAACCTCTCTTGAACGGATTTCCCGGGCTTTAGATTCACTATCTGCATCCTCCCGAGAAGTAACCCTCCATTTCTGGGAACCTTTTTTAGACCATACATTCTTCTGAGAAGTTTCAGATGATTCCTTTTTGGGATCTTCTTCAACTTTTCCTTCCCCAACTACCAGGAAAAAGTCATCAAAAAGTCGGTTAAAAGTTTCTCTCTCTTTCTGTTCCTTAACATACACCGATGCAAGAGCTTCTTTAAAAGAAGGATCATCCTCTGGAATTAAATTACACACTTCTTTACCAGTGTAAGTACTTCTAATACTTACCGGAATCCCATTTTCCCTTAATAAACTTGAAAAACTGATAATTTTATCCATATATTCTCACGGGGATATTATTAAATCTGGCATTTGGATATTCTTTAAATCCATCACTTGGATCTTATACCTGGATTCATTTGAATCTCTTACTTGGATCATTTACTTGGATCCTTTCACCAGAAGATTTGAATAGGGTGGTATTCACCTTTTTACGGTCTTCCTCGGACTTTAAAACCACTCTAACAGTTTCTTCAATAGATTCATCGCTACCATCTTCATGACCAGTGCTAAGGAGAGTGCGCACCCAGTCAACAGTAGCCCGTATGGATGGTTTTTTCATCAGATCTAACATTCTAATCTTTTGAATGAGTCCCACCACTTTCTCCACCAGCAAGTTAGGTGCATCAGGTACCAGTGATTTTACGATCTCAACTTCTCTTTCCATATCTGGATAATCAATGTATAGGAAAAGGCACCGATCCCGGGTTTCATCCAGTAGCATTCTCTGGGAATTGGATGTTAAAACCACTAATAAATCATTTTGGAGAGTGAAAGTTCCCAGATCATTCACTGTAATTTCTTTTTCACCCAGAGCCTGTAGGAGAAAGCTTTCCACTTCCTCGTCTGCCTTGTCGAGTTCATCAATAAGCATCACCGAAGGGGATGTGTTAATGAATGCCTGGAGTAATGGTCGTTTAATAAAAAATTCCTCTCCAAAAACATCTTTTTCAGGGTCTTTCGGTTTTCTGGTATCATTTAGACGAGACATCTCCAGATGCAATAATTGTTTCTGGTAATTCCATTCCCCCACCATCTGCTCAAAGGTTATCCCCTCATAGCATTGCACCCTGAAAAAATCTCTTCCCAGGGCTTGGGCAACTGCCTTGGCAAGTTCAGTTTTACCAGTACCCGGGGGTCCCTCCACCAGGATAGGCTTTCCCAGCTCAAGAGAAAGGAAAAGAGTGGTGGTTATATCATCATCAGGAATGTAATTAACATCAGTTAAAGCATTTTTAAGATATTCTCTGTTTAAACTAGTTTTTACCATATGGTCTTGTTTATTTGGGTTTATGGGTTAACCCTCCCCAGTATCGTTATAGTTAATTGTTTCCATCAATTATTCCAGTAAACATTTATTTTCTACAACTTTTCCTGCAGACATTAATTTCTACATGTCTTAACCTGCAGACATATAAATTGATTATTTCTGCAATATTATTTCTGCAAATATATTTAAAGGAATACTGACATAAAAATTGAATCCAATACAAACTCTAAAACAAATGAAATTATTTATTATATATTGTTTTATTGTTCCTGTAATATTTTTTAATCAATGCTCTAATATTTTAATCAACAATTTATCACAAAATTATGTGATGAGCAGTAAATTTTTATTGTATTCATAATACAGTCTGATTTATGTATTGTTATTAAGTTACTAGTTGGAAAAAAACTTGATGAAGGGAAAAAGCTTAAATTAATCTTTCATCTAATAGTATAATGATTAAGATGTCTTACCTGGTTTGTCAAAAGTGTGGTGGCTATTACGAGCTACAGGGAGATGAATCCCCAGAAGATTTTGTAAGTTGCCATTGTGGTGGGCAGTTAATCTATGTGGAATCCTTAAATTCCAGACCACGGGTAAACCCTAAAAAATTTTACACAGCAATATCTGTTTTTATCCTTATAACTGTCCTGGCTGCGGCATATATGGGTTATTATATGCCAGAAGTCAGTGAAAGCGCCGCATCCGGGCCTTCAGTATTGGCAACTGATAATCGTGGAACCATCACTAAGGAAACTTTCACCTCCCTCAATACATCTGAATCCAGTTCAGCTGCGGATAAAAAAACCATTGCAGTTATAACTGGTATGCACCCCCGGGAAAAACTATCCCAAAAAACAGTTGATGATGCTATTAACCAGTATAGCTTACCTGCTAACTATGAAATCATCCACTATCAGGTGAACGTCACCAGTAATCCAGATAATTATGTGGTAGGACGTTCGAATGGAGAGGGACTGGTAGCAAGTTACATTATTTCAGATATAAAGAAATCTAATGTTGACGTGGTTATTATATGTCATGATCATGCTCCTGGTTATGGTAATGGGTATTATGTGGCCACACCTAAGATGGATGCTCCTTCTGTGGCTATGGGTGAGTTAATAGAAAAGAATCTTCCAGAATTCACCTATTACCGGGCTACTGTTGGAGCTGAACATGGCTCTTCCACTTTAACAGTTTCCTATCCTCTGGCTAATGCAGGTATTCGCACCCTGGTATATGAAATGCCAGAATGGGCTAGTTACAGTCAGGCATTCCAGGAAAATAAAAAACTTATCAGTAACTGTTTCCAGGGCATTTCCAGTTAATCATCTATTTCTTTTTTATTCTGTTACAAATTAAGCAGGCAATTTTATCCGAAGCTTTTAATACATCTTCACTATACTTATTTGCATTTTCTTTTAATCTATTCAGATTATTAAATGCAGATTCAGTAACTTCCTTTATATTTTCAAGTTCACTTTCCAACACTGCCCCATCAAAAACACGGGCAAGATTATGATATCGCCCATACTTAGTTCCCAGGAGGACTATAATAGGTAACTGGGATGCAATGGCTTCATGGATCATCATACCATCATCAGTGAGCACAGCCAAGTCAACTATCTTGTAAAGGTCAGATATCCAGTCAATGTAACCTAAATAAATTATATTATCCTCTTTAAGATATTCCCTGTATTCATTTTCCAGTGGAGCGCCAACAACCAATATATTAGCATCAATACCAGTTTTTGCCAGTTTTGATGCACCCTGTGCCATTTTTTCAAAAAGGGTGGAGCCTGAGGAAAAAAGAATGGTGGGACGGTTAACATCAAATTCCGGAGGCATCCGAGCTAAGGCTTCATCCCCATCTCCCACAATGATCTCAGGATTGATAGGGGAATAAATTTTATGAATGGTTTTATCTTTTGAATCAATATGGAAAATGGTAGATTCTGGCAAGACTACAGTACTGGTAATCTTGGTACATACTTTAGCATCCGCTGGGGTGCTTATAATCCCTAATGAGGGAATATTAACCATTTTAGCCCCTAAACAACCAACAATGGCTCCTCCACCAATTATTCCCACCACCACATCTGGACGTATTTTCCTGATGAGGCGAGCAGCTTCCACTGCGGCTTTTGATGTTTTAATGGCAGCTTTAGCCAGAGTTTTTTTGGTAGCAGCATGACCTCCTGCCTGAGGTATGCTGATCTTATGCCATTTTAAGCCATGTTTTTCCAGTAAAATACCAGGGGCATCATGGTCTAATGCAAATTCACTTTCAATACCATGTTTAGCTAGTGCTCGGGCAATGTTGAGGGCGATAACTGCGTCTCCTCCAATCCCTCTTCCTGTAACTATTAATAATGCCTTCATTTGAACTCCTTTAAGCTATGATTATAACTAATATTTCTATTTGAACTCTTTCAATGGATGATATTAAACTTATACAGATTATGGTAAACAAATACTAATTATACACATCTATTGGTAATTTGTTTATTAATTTTTTAGTTCCTCTAGTCAAATTTAGTGCAGCATATTGAAGGTCAAATAATAGATAAAAGTCATCTAAAAACTAGTAAATAGGTATTTAATTGATTTATAAGGTTAATCATCATTTTCCATATCAAATAAAAAAAGTTGGGGGAAATGGATTGTATAAATCCCTTATTGTTTTTTCCGTGTGCTGATAAATCCACCGAGTACCATTAAGATAGCGAGAACTATTCCTGCTAGTGGTATTCCAGTGTTTTGCATTCCTACTGTTTGGGCATTAACTTCGGATATTGAAGTGCCAGATGCTCCCAGAATGGTTACCATGGTTTTGACTGTCTGATAATCAGCAGCAATAACTGTAGCAATACCAGGACCTTCATCAGCTCTTAAAATAGCAGTGGCCAGGCCACTGGCCCATTGAACTACAATGGATTTACTTCCCACATTACCCAGATTGGTGGTGAAAGTCACTTGGGGTCCACTGAAAAACAGGGCTGCATCAGCACTATGATCACCACCCTCTACATCATGATAAACATCAGCAGTGATGGTAGAACTCTGTCTGGTATTTATAGTGGAGGGGTCGGCGTTGATATTTAAAACCAACCATGGATAATAGTTTAAAGTCCCATTACCTTCAAAGAACTTAGCAGCATCCGGACTGTTGGTACCATACCAGTTATAGGTGGCAGTGGTGTTACTGTTTTCCAGTTCATGGAATAATTTATCGAGATCATCCCGGATAGGTTTTAAAATTGGCTCCAGTTCAGGATGGTTCTTAATAGCATCATCAATGGGCTTAAGCATTTCATCAATACTGGGTCCAAAGGATGAGAATAAAAAGTTCTGAATATAAGAATCGAAGTTTACAATCCTGTTATAGTTTATAGTCCCATTAAATGAACATATAACAATACCAATTCCTGAACCATCACCCTCCAGGTTGTTTCCATTAATGGTGGTGGTGTTAAAACCAGCAGTTACCATGGAAACATCTTGAGCCCCATTTACTCCCATAACTGTATTATAAAACATGTTAAGGTGTTGTAAGGCTGTGCCCACAATTCCCGCGGCTATACTGGGTGAGGTAATATCAGAAACACTGTTATTTTCTAAGGTGGCATTGTTGAACAATCCCAGACCCAAAATCCCCACAGCTGCTTTGGCATTACTGATACCTGAAACTAAATTATTATTTAATTTTAAATCACCCAAAGCAACTGCCACAATCCCCACAGCCTGTTCATCTGCAGTTACTTGAGATATCTGGTTTTTAGCAACCACAACAGTTCCATTTCCAATTATGGCAGCTTCAAGTGCATAAACTGAACTACCACTCCCTGCTTCAAGGTTGGATAACTCATTTTCTGTAATCAAAGCATTAACACTGCTGGTAACTAATTCCATTCCCATAATAGCGATGTTACTGCGGATTCCACTAATCATATTCTTAGTTACTATTAAATTGGTGATGTTAGCCACTTCTGGATTCCCATCACCACCTTTACTTTTTCCCAGTTGAATTACAAAGACACTACCATTAACCCCCAGAGCGTTGATGTTGGAAAAAGAGTTTCCTGTAATGTTTAAATCAGTTACACTACCGTTGGTACTAACTGTAATACCATTTGCCAAAGTTCCACCAATTATATTTGAGAGGACGTTTCCTGAAACTGTGAAAAAACCTCCAGTGAGATTTCCCAAAATACCAGTTTCTGATTGGCCAGTTATAACATTGTCAACTAGGGTGGTGTCAGCACCTGAAACTGCAATTCCAGTGGCACCCCCACTAATCTCATTATTTTTCACAGTACAGTTATCTGCACTGATATTAATTCCAGTTCCAGTGGCAGAATTATTTATTTTAAAACCATCTATGGTACTTCCACTACCATCACCAGTAGTATCATTTACCACAGTAAAACCTGTATTTGTGGCCTGTATCTCTACTTCATCACCAGAATTGGCCTGTATGGTCAGTTTTTTATTTACTGTAACATCTTCAGTGTAGGTTCCACTGTACACATTGATAATATCATCATCAACCGTGTTTGGGTTATCAATTGCTGATTGAATGGTAGTGTAGAGTTGTCCAGCACCAACATCCCATTGAACTGCAGATACATTATTAATGCCTAAAAAAAGAATTGTAATAAGAAATAAAGCCTTAATTACCCGTTGATCAACCCTTTTTCCCAAATTTTCACCTTCTAAACATGATTATTTTTAAAACATGGTCCTTTTTAAAAGCATAGTCTTATTTAGTAAATAATAACTTTGTTCTATATTACTCTTTTGGGATCGTGGGTGTAATGATAAATTCTTTTTAAACTTGCAGCCATGTATCAAGTTATTGATAAAGGTACCTTAAAATTAAGCATATTTTTAATTCAATTAGTAGGATAAGCCCTATTTTCTCATAAAGAAAGATAACTGTAATCTAGAGGATTAATGATATTAATTTATATAAAACATGCAAGATACATTCATAAAATAGGTAATAAAATGTTAATGGGGATTAATGCCGAGTATTTGATAATAGGATGAAATATTTTTAGATTATAAATTAAATGAGGAATTTAACGATGTTAGAATCAATTGGCACACTTTTACATGGTGATCCTGTTGATGCAGTGGAAGTAAAACGACTGCGGGATCTTATATTGTTTGAAGAGCCAGATCTAAAAAAAAGTCTGGTAAAATTTTTCTGTCTTTTAATTCTCTCGGCAGGCATTGCTACCTATGGCCTATTGAGCGACTCTGTAGCTGCAGTTATAGGAGCAATGATTATCGCACCACTAATGATGCCTATTATGGGTCTTGCTTTCGGGATTAGCATTGGTGATAGTCATGCTATGAAAAATTCATTACTCGTCAGTGTGGGAGGAATTTTAGCAGCCATTATTGTTGGTTTCCTTTTAACATTTCCCGTGGCCAGCTTTGTCCACCCACTAAGCATTGATCAGATAATGATTCGTACTTCACCAAAACTTTTGGATCTTCTAGCTGCACTGGTCACGGGTCTTGCTGGTGCTTTTGCCATGTCACGTAAGGATGTTTCAGATACCCTACCAGGAGTGGCCATTGCCATATCCCTGGTTCCTCCACTGGCTAATACAGGCATCCTACTGGCAACCTCTAATTTCTCCCTGGCCATGGGAAGCTTCCTACTATTTTTAACAAACTATTTTGCCATCCTACTTACTGGAGCAGCCCTTTATGGAATTATGGGCTTTCCTAAAGTAGCCTTTAATAGTCAGTCTTTCAGAGCAAGGCGTAAAGGTATTAGCATAGCTTTGATCTTGATTCTTTTGATAGCGGTGCCTCTGGCTTACACCAGTTACCAAACTCTAATTGATAACAATTTAAAAGAAAATGTTTACGAAGACTCAAATACCTGGTTAAATGGCACAGGATACACTGTTGTCTCAGTTAATACAGCTCTTTTCAACGATACTGTGGTTGTTGCAGTTGTAGGAAATGGTAATTTACCACCTATCGAACAATTGGATCAGTTACTTAAGGGGAAACTTTATGGAAGAACACTCAGGGTTGAGGTAGTTAATTCAACGATATACAATTTGCATGGTTAATAGTAGAGTGTTTCAATTTGCATGGTTAATAATAGAGTGTTTGATCAGGATAAAATTAAAACTGAGCATGTTGAGTCCTGGATCGTTCTACAATATGCATTTAACATATAATCAATAGTTTTACAATATTTTAATAAAAATAAAAAAAGTGAGAAAGAGGGATTTACCAGATCCCCTTTTCATTGTTTTTTTCTGATGCCAATAAATCCACAGAACACCATCAGGAGGGTAAATACTATTTTTACCAGTGACATTCCAGTGTTCTGCATTCCAACAGTGTTGCTGGTTGCTGCATTCACCTGTGGCAGTGCGTTTAAACTGAGAGAAATAACTCCTCTGCTATTGATGCTGAAAGTTTCTGAAGCTATTGATGCATTGAATTGGTAGGTTCCGGGTGATGTGGTCCGACCTGAGATATAGAGGTAAGGATCACCCACAGTAACATTACCTAAAGTCCAGATGATAATGTTTCCATTAATGATCCAGTCACCATCACCCTCAATCTTCAGTATCACGAAGGAATCAGGTAAAGGGATGGTTATGCTAACGTTAGTTGCATCATCTGGTCCATTATTACCCAGTTTATAGGTAAGGGTGAATGTCTCACCTACTTGTGGGTTGTTTTTGTCACTGGTTATCTGGATGTAAAGGTCTGCTTTAGGCACATAGATAGTGGCATTGGTTTGTTCGGTAGTTCCCATGAGTGTTGCTATGTTTGTGGTGTTTTTACCTGCCATAGTGCTGGATACTTTCCCTGTAAGGTTCAAGGTTGCTGTTTCACTACTGATAAGATTCAAAGTCCAAATTCCAGTTCCTGCATCATATGTTCCTTTAGATGGTGTTATAAGAATATCAGTGAAGTCAGATGGCATTATATCCTGTATTTGTATGTTTAATGCGTCGCTGGGTCCATTGTTGTGTGCGGTTACAGTGAAGGTTACGATGTCTCCCACATCCGGTCGGAGATTATCCACTATTTTAGTCAACACCACCTCAAAAATGGTGTCCACAATGGTGGTGACAGTTTGTGATGGTGTTACTGTTCCAGGAGTAGATGAGGTTCCAGAAGCGTTGTTTTGAATAATGGTATCCTTAATAATGTTAGATGGAACAGTTCCGTTAATGGTGATGTTTCTGGATTCTCCTGCTGCTAAGGTTCCCAAATTAAAGGAATCATGGGTAACACCTTCTAGAATAGCAGGTATCACATCCAATATTTCAATGTTCTGCGCATCTGAAGGTCCATTGTTGGTCACGGTGATGGTGTAACTGATTCGTTCACCTGCTATAACAGTTGCAGGGGCCTTTTTACTTATATCAATATCTGCCTGTGTGTGTACAGTGGTTTCTATGTTTGCAGTCTTATCTCCAGGTGTGGTGGTAGTATTAGTGGTTGCGGTGTTGTTTATAAGAGTTCCCCACGTGGTTGATGCGTTAATGGTTCCATTGATTTGGATAGTGGCATTTTTACCTGTAAGGATAGTTCCCAGATCCAGACTGAGTGGTGTGTTGGGATCTGTCCAATCACTCCACGCACTCCAATCTCCATCATTGGATTTCCATCGATATTGGAGTGTTCCAGTGTTAAATGCGTTGTCACCGGTTATGAAGGTGTCAGTGAATAAAACATCCGTGGCATCGTCCAGTCCTTCGTTATGAATGGTTACGGTATAGGTTATGGGTGTTCCGGCAATAATTGTGCCTGGGGCGGTTTTGTTGATAGTTAAGTTAACCACGGGATTGATGTAAATATAAGCCGACTCACTTTCACTGGTTGTGTATCCATCTGCAGTTGCATTGACTCTAACTGGATTGAATAAGGGATTAATAGCCCCTTCATTCGCATAAAATGTTACAGGGTCTATGGATCCATTAACAGTGTTTAGAGTGATTAAATGCTGTCCTGAAGTGTTTAAACTACCCCATAGTATTTCTAATGTTATGGGCCCGTCAGGTATGTGACCACCAGTTAAATCGCCGCCGCCATTGACATGGTTGAAATCCGCAGTTATGGTTGATGTTTCACCGTTTGTGATTGTGGTTGGTGTTGCATTTACACTTAAAATAACCCAATTTGTAGGGGGAGTAAATCCATATATAAGATTCCCCCAATTAGGATTATTTGAACCCCACCAATTATTTTCTGCACTCGCAGAACCATAAAATCCTAATCTAATAACATTGGTTCCAGAATTGTTGTAGAATCTATTCCAATTAGCGGTTAAAGTACCCCAATTATAGATTACACTGCCTAGTGGTGCTGAGTTATTTATGAAATTACATCCCGTTACTGTGCATATTCCAGATGAAATTTGAATTGCGCCTCCATTGGATCCCTTATTTTCAGTAAAAGTACAATTTAGCACGGTTAAATCACCTGAAGATTTTAAAGCACCGCCTAACTGCGCTGAGTTTTTGGTGAAAATACAGCTGTTAACTGTTAAGGTACCTTGGTTGGTTACTGCACCACCATATGGATAAACATTAACTCCATTGGTAAATGTTAGGTTAAAGAAGGTGACATTCACTCCATCTATGATGTTGAACATCCAACTGGAATCTGTACCATTGATAATCGTACTATTTTGACTTTCACCAACAATAGTCATATTCCTATCAAGGGTTAAGTTAACGTTCTTGGTATCTTTGTATTCTCCGTTGGCGATTTGTACTATTCCATTTGCCTGAACTGTTCCTGTAGCATTTCCAATAGTCTTTTTTGCAGTAGTCCAATCAGCACCAGACCAGTCATCGTTTCCAGATGAGTCATTAACATAGATAGTCTCAGCTGAAACAGTGCTAACACCGAAAAGTACAGTTAAACATAGAAGCAGTATAGCAATAAAAATATTATTTGTAATTTTTTGTATTTTTTCACCTCCTTTATGTCCAATAAATCTCAATAATATTTATTATCGAAACATTGTTTACATGTTAGTATATAATAAAATAAGCACGTTCATGGTCAAATAGAAAAATATAAATATTCGATTACATTTTTACTATAATTTTAAAATTAAAGGATTAGTTAAAATTAAAATTAAAGGATTAGTTAAAAAATATACAAAAAAAGGTTTTATCCTTCTTCTAAAGACTCCAGGATCCGTTCTACAATACACAACCTATTCCATCCCACCACATCCACCGCTATCTCCTCCAGCTCTGCAGGAACTTCTTCCAACCCATAAGGCCGGATAAGGATAATTGGTTTTTTTTAACTCTCTGGCAATCTTCACCTGAGTTTTAATAAGATCACGGTGTTTAGAATAAAGACCAGTAAGGATTATCACCATATCTGCTGGTTCTATTTGCCTTAAAAGTTCATCAGGGCTGTTTTTTCCAGGTAGGCCATGGTCCTGCCATTTGAAATCAGGGGCTTCAATGAGTTTACGTATGAAGGTGAGATATTCCTCATCACCCTCCCCATTGTGACTGATAAATAAGGGGTATTCTTTTAAATCATCTTCAAACATTTAATCACCCATTTAAAATAGAGTTAACTATTTTTTTAATCCGGTTATCAGTTCTTTTTTCTTATTTTCATCATGGAGCCAAAGTTTCACTTCTTTCCAGACCACATTACATTTATCTTCTGATTTCATCCCCACCACTTTTCTAATGGCCAGATCCACCTCTTTTCGTTCCTTCCGATTTTCAGGATGGAGATCTGCTTCCAGAAGAACATCTTTCACATGTCTCAGATAACAACTCATAGGGGTCTACCTCCCTAATAACCAAATAAAATATTTACAACCACTTATTAAAGGGATAAATGATCAAGAGTCTTAAAAGATTAAGAATCTTAATATTGTATAGTATATTATATGGTATGATTTTATAGGAGTTAGTTTTCATGAAAAACAATTTCAGGGTAGCACTGTGTCAGATGCAGGTGGTTGAGGATAAAACTCAGAATGTGGCTCATGCAGTGGAGATGATCAAGGAAGCCGCTTCCCATGCAGATCTGGTCATATTACCTGAAATGTGGAACTGTCCCTATGAAACCAGTTTATTCCCAGAATATGCTGAGGAAAAAGATAACAGTCCCACTCTTGATGCTGTTTCTAGGGCTGCGAAGGAGGAAGAAGTTTACATTGTGGCAGGTTCCATTCCTGAAAGACACCAGGGGAACGTATATAATTCCAGCTTCTTTTTCAACCCCCAGGGAGAGATTATAGGAGTGCATCGTAAGGTTCACCTTTTTGACATTGACGTTGCAGGTGAAATTAGTTTCAAGGAATCTTTAACCCTCACTGCAGGTAACAAAATCACGGTGATAGACACAGAACTGGGTAAAATTGGTATATGTATATGTTATGATATGCGTTTCCCTGAACTTTTACGTCTCATGACCCTCCAGGGAGCGCAGCTGGTGATTGTACCCGGAGCTTTCAACCTCACCACTGGCCCAGCCCATTGGAAGCCCCTGATTCAGGTTCGAGCCGTTGATAACCAGGTTTTCATGGTGGGTGTTTCACCTGCAAGAGATATAAATGCTTCATATGTTGCATATGGTCATTCTATGGTTGTTGATCCCTGGGGGACCATCCTTAAAGAGGCTGGAACTGGGGAAACAATAATTTATAGTCATATTGATCTTTTAATGGTAAATAAGGTTAGAGATAACCTTCCACTCCTGCAAAATCGACGAACTGACCTTTACCTTGTTAAAAAAATATAATTATTACTAATTCTATGTATATTTAAAATAAGGTAATAAAGCAATGTTTTTATTGATCATCAACATTTAATAAGGAGTAATTAGGATACAATACCTAAATCATCATTATAATTATTCAATTAATCTATATTTCCCTCTATTCATTCAATGAGTATTATTATTTAGTATTATTCGGTTTGTTGGAACATGAAGGAGAAAAATATGATTAAAGCCCTGGAAAGTTATGAGATAGAAGAAGTTATGGATCTATGGTTAAAGACCAATATCAGTGCTCACAGTTTCATACCCGAAAAATATTGGGTTGGCAAATATAACGTTGTTAAAAAGGAGTATCTGCCAATTTCTAGAACATTAGTCTATAAAGAGGATAATATAATTAAGGGATTTATAAGTGTTGGGAAGGATACAAACTATTCTTTTATTGGTGCATTATTTGTTTTAGAAGATTATCAAGGGGAAGGCATAGGAAAAAAATTATTAAATTCATGTAAATATTTATACTCAAATTTAGAATTATCTGTCTATGTAGAAAACATTAAAGCAGTTAATTTTTATAAGCATTGTGGGTTTTCAATTAAATCAAAGCAACCCAATGAAAATTCAGGGGTTATGGAATATTCAATGCAATGGGGAAAAGATAATAATCAGATAAAAAAATTTATTCGGGGAGCTATTTTTGGAAGATTTTTAAAAAAATAAATATTCAATTTTAGAATTTATTTTTGAATCTTCTTCAAGGCTTTATTGCATGCTTTTTTAAACTCTTTGTCTCCTGTAGCAGCACGACGGGCTTTTTTGATAGGGTCAATTCCCTGTTCATCCCCTATATCACCCAGGGCTTTAACTGCTGCCACACTCACACCCCAATCTTCATCTTTTAAGGTTTCAATGAGTGGTTCTACTGCAGTGGTGCTTCCTATTTCACCCAGGGCTTTGGCAGCGAACTTACGCACACTCCAATCCTCATCATTAAGTGCATCCACTAGCTGGTCCACTACTTTATCACTTTTAATGTCTTTAAGAGCCAGAGTAGCATAGCGGCGGATATTTCCCTCCTCATTTTTCAGTATATTAACCAGTGGTTCAATGGCTGGTTCTCCAATATTTCCCAGAGATTTAGCTGAAGCAAATCTAACATGGGGGTTATCATCATCCAATGCTTTTATAAGTGGTTCCACTGCACCAGCATCTTGGCATTCACCCAGTGATTCTGCAGCTTCCTTCCTTACTTCTGGATCTTCATTTTTTAATTCTTCTAATAAAATATTTAAGTCTTTATTATCGTTATCTGACAAAATAATCCCTCTTGTTGTTCTCAACTCTATTTTATTTTTCTGTGATATTAACCTAACGAAATAATGGATAAATTCTATGGAAAGTGTTATCATAAACCTTTAAAAAAATGATTAGGAAAGATAATCTTCTTCCTTGAATCTGATGGTTATGTGAGTTCCTTCTTCTGAATCAACAATCATCACCCCATCAATTTGGTTAATAAGGTTTTTAACCAATTGTAAGCCTAGTGTATCTGTTTTATTGATATCTAAATCAGCTGGTAGTCCCACACCATCATCATTGACTACTATAACATAATCACTACCATCTTTATAGAATTTTATGAAGATATTTCCATATTTTTCCTGAGGAAAAGCATACTTCATACTGTTAGTTAAAAGTTCGTTTAATATAAGACCCAGAGGTATGGCAGTGTCTATATCAAGGTTCAGATCTTCCAGTTCCATAGACAGTTGTACCCGTTCCGGATCTTTTAAAAATGAATTAAAAAGATCCTGGGCCAGATTTCGAATGTAATCTCCAAAATTGATCTGTTTAGAGTTATCTGACCGGTATAACTTCTCATGGATAAGAGCCATAGATTTTGTCCTGGTCTGGATCTGATTGAAGATCTCCCTGGCCTTTTCATCCTTAATATCACTGGAGGTGAGATTGAGAAGGCTGACCATGATCATCAGATTATTTTTGGTACGGTGATGGATCTCCCGGACCAACATTTCCTTATCCTTTAAAGCTCTTTGCAGTTTCTTCTCAGCCCTTTTACGCATTATAGTTTCAACAATAGTTGTGGAAATGGTTGTAATGGCCTTGGCATCAGAAGATTCATAATCAGATCCCTTATTACTCAGACCTATCATGCCCATAAGTTCACCGTCTCGCAAAAGGGGTACTAACATGAGGTTTTCAATAAAAGGATGACCTTCAGGCATGGAACTTTGATCCAATCCAAGGGGCTGGTTTAAGATAAATGGCTTTTTGGTTTGTTTCAGTTGCTTCCAGCTTTCATGGATCTTCAACTTCTCCAGCATAGGAACTATGTCCACATTTTCATGGTATTCACCTAAGATAGATTCATTGATAGCCAGGGTGTCAAATTCATCGTCTGGATTTATTTCACAGATGAAACCAAGTTCACTCTGAGTGATATCTTCACACATGCTAAGAGAAGTTTTGTTAAATTCATCTTCACTTTCTGAGCTTATGGCCTGGGTAAGTATGGTGCCCATGCATTTGAGAATTTTGTTTTGCCGTTTAATTAATATTTCATGATTTTTTCGCTCATTAATGTCCCGGGCAACTAATAAAACCTTTTCTACAGTTTCTTCACCATTTTTAAGAGGAATAAAAAGGGAATCTAACCATAGGGGCTTATTTTTATGGTAAAACATGTCTTCCTGTCTGAATGAATCTCCTTTTTCAAATATTCTTTCAAAATCTTTACGCTGTAATTGATAAGTTTTTTTAGTTACCAGATCCTTTCTTTGTTTACCTAAGACCTGGGATGGTTTTACATCTAATTTGTCTGCAGCATACTTATTTATATATTCTAATCTATCTTCACGGTCAAAAATAAATACAAACTCTTCCATGGCCTCTGCTAAGGTTCTGTACATAGTTTCACTTTCCAGAATCTTATTCAGGGCCTTGTTCTCTTCAGTTACATCCCTGATGGAAGCTAGAGTTTTCTTTGTTCCAGGTATCAAACAAATTTTCGCGGAAATATCTTTAAATTCACCATTCTTGTCAACCAGGCAGAATTCATATTGATCCGGGACAATCTCTTTATTATCCTGCCTTAATTTTTGATATTCTATCATTTGTGTCCGGTAATCTGGTGTTACAAATTCTAACCAGGTTTTTTGCCCCATTATTTCTTCTGGTTTATACCCGAAGATGTTCTCTGTTTCAGAGTTAACCAGAGATATAATATTATCTTCTTCAACCAGAATAGTGGCAGTTGTACTATTCTCAAATATGGTTTTATAATAATTTTCAGATTCTCCAGTGTCTTTAGTGGAGATAAGATCAGTAGTAGTGTTTTCTGGATTATCGTCAACTAAAGTCCTATCAGCAGATATTAAAGTTGCTTTTTCCAGTGAATTTTCTAATGATCCATCATCTGTGATGTCATTGGCAAATATAGAAATAGCAGTAATCTTTTTATGGGATTTAACTGGAGATATGTATACTTTGATATATCTAAACCCATCTCCAGGTTCATTATTAGCAAATAAAAATTTTGATTTAAATGGTTTACTGGGTAGTCCATTTAAAATAGAATTTACAGAATCAGTGTATTTATGAAAATCTTCAGAAGGTATAATCTTTAACTGAGAAAATTGTGGGGGGATATCATCAGTTTTTCCATCAAAAAATACATTTCTAACCGAGTTATTCACCTTTAGGATCTCACCTTTTAATCCTAACAAAAGTAGATAATTGGGAGAAATCTCAAATATTTGATTCTTTAAGGCTAGCTGTTTTTTCAGATCTTCAATTTCTTTTTTTAAAAGAGCAATTTTATCTGAATCCTTATTATGTATATTTTGTTCTGTCATTAATTTTTCCCGCAACTTTTAATGACCTTGCAGTGATACCTCTACAATATTTTTCTGTTACATTTTTCCTTCAATTTTTAAAAACTTTATATATAATGTTCTTGGTTTCACAAAATAATATAATGTTGGGTGAACTTTAGTGATAATTACCACATGAAGGTGGCAAAAATTAACCGTATTATTAAAAAAAGGTAAAGTAACATATTAAAATAAGATAAACTGTCCTTAAAATAGTTAACTTTCCATATCATAGTCAAATTTACACACAGATTGCAGCATACCTGAGGTTGGTTCTTCTTTTACAGATCCAGGTATGTTGGCCCAGGAATAGGTTAATCTCATAATGCTCTGGCAAATAAGACAGAGAAAAACATCTTGGGGTCTGGTAGGTGACCAGGAACATTTTTTAACAGTCATTGCACCCCGGTCTGATCGTGAACGAACATGAACCTTGAAACCGAGATTTTCATATAAATGTTCTACCCAGGAGAGGTAAATTTTCAGCTTCTCATCATCACTTAAAGTATCATAGGAGTTCTGGCTTTTTTCATTGGCATATCTATAGAAAAGTGGTTTCATATTTTGCTCAAAAAGTCTCATGAAACGGGATAGGAATGCACTCCTTTCAGTGATGGGTATGTTTGCTACCAGTTCAGGAAGAACACTGCGCATGAAGATCTGAACATCTTTAAGACCCGCTTTTTTCTCATCTTCCAATTCTTTCTTCTTTAACTCATAGTTTTTCAGAGCTAATTCAATATTATTACGCAATTCTGCTTCTTCTATAGGTTTTATAAGATAAGCGGTGGCTTGGGTTTCAATCATCCGGTTAAAAGTTTCCACATCATCCAGGGCAGTTAAATATATAAGAGGAACATCCATGAAACTTTTAATAATGGTGGCAGCATCTATTCCATCCATCTCTCCTTTTAAGGTGATATCCATAAGAATTAAGTCAGGTTTAACTGCAAAAGCTTCCTGTATTGCTTCATTACCTGATTTCGCAAGGGAAGGCACATGATAACCCAGGGATTCTAAACAGTCCTGGATCTCGATGGCACTGATTCCCTCGTCTTCAACTACTAAAATTGTTTCTCCAGCCATTCTATCACCAGTGAACCTCTTCTATCTCCCTGTGTACATTTACATCCTGTTAGATGTTAACATATTTAGGTTATAACTCTATAAGTACTTTGAGGGACATCTTTCCAGATCTGTCAGATTAAATCCAATTTTGGGAAGGTGTGCTGGATACCTTCACTTCCTGCAACCTGTAAACAATTTACTCCCTATTTACCTTCTATAATCCCCAATGGGTTATAGTAATTATTTGGAATGGTTATCAAGATACCACTCTATAAGCTCTCCAGCAATGCTCATTTTGGATGGTATTCGGGGGAGTTCATCTGCAGTGAACCAGTGAGCATCAGTTATTTCATTACCATCCACCTGTATATTACCACTTTCATATTCCGCAGTAAATCCAACCATGAGAGAATTGGGAAAAGGCCAGGGTTGACTTCCAAAATATTCGATATTTTTAACTTTTAAACCCACTTCTTCCATGATTTCTCTTTGCACAGCTTCTTTTAAGGTTTCACCAGCCTCCACAAATCCGGCAATAAGGCCATACATATCTCCAGGAATACGGGAGTGTTTAGCCATTAAAAGCTTACCATCCTTAACTATAGCAGTGATCACCGCTGGAGAAAGACGGGTAAAACTGATAAAACCACACTCCGGACAGATCTTGGCCATCTCATCATCCTTGGTTACAGTAGGAGTACCGCACCTACCACAGAACTGATGGGTCCTATCCCAATTCACCACCTGAATGGCCCGACCAGCCAATAGAAATATATCTTCATCCAGGTCAGAATAAAGGGACCTTAAATCCCTGAAAACCATTTTCTCAGGTGCAGTTTCAGGATCAAGTTCTCCACAGTAGCAGGAAAAACCATCCACAGTTCCCATGTACACTTTCCTTAAAAGGGATACATTCAATTGGCTGAAATCACTGGTAAAAGGGATTTTCACCAGGTTATTTTCAACTTCAACCATCAAATTATCAGAATGGAAAATAAACCAGTAAGAAGGATCATTATCATCCTCAGGTGGATTTAATGCTGGTGTATATCGTTTATAAATACTTTCCCTGTGCATAAGATACTGATAATATCAACTTGAAATAAATAGTTATTCATAATCCCATTGAGTTTTATGGAAGGAAAATTTTAAGGAAATCTAAGAATAGTGATTACTGTTTTAATCTTTAAGGGAATATAAGGATAATGAGTATTGATTTAATTTTTAAGCAAACTTAAGGATTATATAAGATATAATGTAAAAAAATGGGGGGGGTGGATTTTAAAACAATCCACTTTCTTTTAATTTATCCTCAGTCCACTGGGCACGTTTATCCATTTTTTCTTTGATTAATAAGGTTAAAACAAATGCCAGTACAGGGAATACAGTTAAAAGCCCAATATTATACCAGAATTCACTCCACAATACTCCAGCCACCACTTCCCTTAGGGCTCCCACAGCATAAGTCAGGGGAAGATAAGGATGTATGGTCTGGAAAAAGGATGGTAAAAGTTCCAGTGGGAAAATTCCTGCAGTTCCAGTTATCTGCAAAACCAGGATTATGACAGCCAGGGCCTTACCTGCATTTCCAAAGGATGAAGTAAGGGAGTAGATAATCACCATGGAACACACACTGATGTATAAAGTGGTCAGAACAAAGAGGAGAGCGTTGGAAATCTGAACTTTCAGGTACAGTACTCCTAAAGCAACCACCAGTCCCTGCAGGAAACTGATAATTAAGAATATTCCCATTCTACCCAGATAGACACTGGTGGTATGATATTTTTTAGTGGAACGAACTCGCATTTTAATCATGGCCACCGATATTATACCCCCGATCCATAAGGATATGGCAATGTAAAATGGAGAAAGGGCAGAACCATAATTTTCTACAGGATATATGCTGGTTTTATGCAGCTGAACAGGGCTTTCAAAATAGCTTTTCACACCATTTTGATCCACTTCAGAAAGGGCTATCAGGTTATCCAGGTCCTCCTCACTAATGGAGTTGAGTTTGGTGGCAGCATTCTGAATAGCACTTCTGAAGGTGGGCCATTTAGAGTTAGCCACATCAAGCTTTGCCGATGCTTCATTTATGGTCTGATCTATATTATCCTGATTATCAACCAGCAGGTTAACTGCACTGTCCATCTGATCAATGGTAGTTTTCAATTCTGCCAACCTATTACTGGCCTGTCCATTTTCAATGTCAGATTCAACTTCCTTTAAGACTGTAAGAACAGTGTCAGCTTTGGTTATATCAGTTTCCACCTCGGTGATGATAGGTTTAAGATTTTCATCACCACTAGCATTATACAGAGTGGTTAAAATAGCATCCACATATTTTAAGGCAGTGATAACAGTGTTAACTTTAAGTTCCATGGACTGAACAGTTTCCAAAGCCTTCTGAGTGTCCCCACTGGAAATATATCCATAGAGAGTATCATATTTTTCCTTCACAAAATTGGCATTACTCTGTATCTGGGGTAGATTTTCACTAACTTTAGACCAGATTCCACTGGCAGTGGTCAAATCTGAATTAGCCTTGTTTAAAGTGGAGTCTATAACAGTTAATTTCCCATTTAACTCATTAACCATTGCCTTTGTTTTCAGGAAATCAGCTTTGTTAGCTGCAGCCAGCTCACCAATATCACTCAATTTACCGAAAATAAGGCCGTCAACAGTTTTCACAACTTCATCATTGATCTTAGCCTGTATAGCATCAACTCCGGCATTGGTGATCCTGGGAGCAACCGGGTTTAACTTATCATTGGAAATGTACTCCATACTGGCTGCATGCGGATTGGAAGTTTCAATAGACAGAATGTCTTCACTGAAATTACCCGGAATAACAATGGCCGCATAATACTCCCCTGTATTAAGACCATTTAATCCAGTTTCCCTATCAACAAATTGCCAGTTGAAGCTGGTGTTATTTTTCAACTCGTTACAAAACATATCTCCCATATTATATTGGGTTCCATTGAAAGTGGAACCAGAATCCTCATTAATAATCGCCACCTTAATACTGGAAGTCTGAGCATAAGGATCCCAGGTTGCCTGGATATTAAGCAGGGCATAAAGTGAAGGAATACAGATTATAACCGCCAAAACAAACATAACTACTGGATTTTTCGCTATAGCTCTAATATCATTTTTAAAGATTTCTCTTACTCCTTTTATCATTAAAACCATCCTTAAAATTTAGATTATCATGATCTTCAAAATAAAATCTCAAAATATCTAAATTCTATCATGGGTATTCATAATATAAATAGATTTTAGACTGATTAATCATTAACAATTGATATTGGTGGTATTTACCATAAATTAACAGAGAACAGCCCTAAATCATTGAAAAAAACTAAAAATTAATAGAATAAAAGAAAAAAGGATAATTTATTAGGAAAAATGAAAGATTAATCTACTTTAAAGGAGAATTTAATTTACCCGCTCATAAAGAGTGTTCCGTTCTACAGGTATGCGTCCAATTCCTTTGATAAGGGTATGCATCTGGTCACGGGTGAGGTATTCTCCATGGGATGAGCCGGCGGCTATGGAAATTTTATCCTCCATCATGGTACCTCCCAGATCATTCGCACCACAGCAGAGAGCCATCTGAGCCATTTTAGTACCAATCTTAATCCAGGAAGCCTGGATATTAGGTATATCCTTTCCCAGAATTATACGGGCCAGGGCATGTAATTTTAGATCATCCAGTCCACTGGCACCACTGGATTGTTGTCCCATAAGATTGTTTTCCCCCAGGAAGGTCATGGGCACAAGTTCTGTGAATCCACCAGTCTCCCGCTGAATATCCCTTAATATCAAGAGGTGATCAATACGGTCCTCCCAGGTTTCTATACTCCCATACATGATGGTGGAAGTGGTAGGAATGCCAAGCTGGTGGGCTTGTTTAATGATATCCACCCATTCCTGGGTGGAAACCTTGTTGGGACATATTTTTTCCCTTACACTATCTACCAGGATCTCAGCAGAAGCACCGGTTAATGTATCCAGTCCAGCATCTTTAAATGAAGATAATGTTTCTGTTATTGTCATGTTTGAAGCTTTAGCAGCTTGGTAAACTTCAACAGGAGATAAGGTGTGAAGATCAATAGTGTAATGTTCTTTGATGGTGCTGAAAAGGTCACAATAAAATTCAACATCCATATGGGGCATTACCCCTCCAAACAGGCAGATTTCACTAGCTCCCACATCAACTGCTTCTCCAATGTTTTGAAGGATCTCTTCCGTGGTCATTTCATAGCCTATATTATCCCGAAAGGAACAAAATGCACATCCAATCATACAATGGTCAGTGATGAATGTGTTACAGTTGGCCACAAATGTGACTTCATCTCCCACTATTTCCTGCCTCAACATATTGGCAACATCAAATAACTGAAAATGGTTGGCGTTAACTAGTTTTAATGCATCTTCCCTGGTTATTTCACCATCAAGAGAAGCCTGATATATGGTTTCCATCATGATTGTTTACTCTCCTGGCCGAATTCTAGATTACTCGGAATCATCTTATGGATAGAGTTTTCCATCTTTTAATGAAATAATTTTTCCACCTTAATGAAACAGTTTTCCATCTTTTAATGAATAGGTTTTTCTAATTTAATCAATATTTTTCTATTATCATGTCCTACTATAAATAAAACAGTTTAAGTGTTTTTAAGTTTTAATTTTTAAGGTCTTAAGTTAGAGATGTGGATGTTAAAACTTATTTACACTCTTTTAAAAAAAAGTTAATTATTAATTCAATGTAGGGAGAATATAAAAGTAAAGAGAGGTAATCTGCTTTATGAATTTTAACGAACTTATTTTACCATTGTTAATAATATTAACCGGAATCATCCTGGGATTCTTATTTGAATTAATAATATTCAGGAAAATCAGGGAAAAATGTTTAGAAACCGACTGGGAAGGTTTTAAAGTAGTTATCCAGTCATTAAAAGGCTTATCTGCCATTTGTTTTACAATAGCTGCTATTTTTATTGCCCTGAACTACCTGAAAATTGATAGTGCCACTTTAAGCTATATTAATAAAGTTTTAACCATCATCCTCATCTTGCTGATTACCTGGTTTGTGGCCCGTTTAACTTCTGGTTTTGTTAATCTTTATACGCAACGAGCAGAGGGAGTTTTACCATCCACCTCATTTTTTGGTAACATAACCAAATTACTTATCTTTGCTGTGGGAGTGATGGTGGTGATCAGTCTCCTGGGAATATCCATCACACCCCTGCTCACTGCCTTTGGTATTGGAGGTATTGCCCTAGCCTTGGCCCTGGAAGACACATTATCCAACATGTTTGCGGGTTTAAATGTTATAACCTCCAGAGAAATGGAAATAGGGGACTATATTATGCTTTCTACTGGTGAAGAAGGATATGTTCAGGATATAACCTGGAGAAACACCACCATCCAATCCCTCACCCAGAATACTATCATCATACCCAACTCTAAAATTGCATCCACCATCATCACCAATTACCATCAGGACCAGAAAGAAATGCTGATTAAAGTCAACATAGGGGTAGCATATGATAGTGACCTGGAAAAAGTGGAAAAGGTTACTGTGGATGTGGCCCGGGAAGTAACTAAAAGACTTTCTGGAGCTGATGACTCCATGGATCCCTATATCAGATATAATGAATTTGATGACTTTAGCATTAACTTCACAGTATTTTTAAGTGTCAAAGAATTTGTAGAACAGTACCGATTGAAACATGAATTTATAAAAAGTCTACATGAAAGATACGACCAGGAAGGTATTGTTATACCATTCCCTATCCGCACGGTACATATGAAAAACGAGAAAGATAATTAATTCATTATCTCTTTTAATTTATTAGTTTTAAAAAAGAAAAAAGAAGGGAATCTTTTTTATTATTTCTTAGAATATACAAGTCCACCTAAAACCATCAACAGAGACAGTAGTAATCCAATAACAGGTATTCCAGTCTTTTGCATATTAATGGTTTTTCCATATACTGGTGCAGGTTCAGGTGTGGAATTTTCTGTGGCAGTTATGGTAGTGGTTGCTGTGGTGTCATTCAGTACGGGATCATAGGTTAGTGCTGTGACTCGTACAGTGTTGGTTATTTCTCCAGATTGCAGTACAGTTGAGGTTATGTTTAAAGTGGCTAATGCACCAGTGGGCAGGTAATCTATACTCCAAATACCAGTTAAAGGATTATATGATCCATAATTGGCATTAGATGAAACGTATTCCAGGCCTTGTGGTAGAATGTCGGTTACTGTTACTCCATATGAGGTGTCAGGTCCATTGTTTCCTACAATAATAGTGTAAATTATTGTATCTCCCACATGAGGTGTGGTATTATCCACAGTCTTAGTAATGTTTAGATCCGCCTCACTGGCCAGTTTCACAATGAAGGCATCACCAGCTCCCTGATAATCACTCTGATAAGCACCACTGGTGGTGGGGAAATTATCAGAATAGGTGTATCCTGTAGCGTAAATGTTACCTGCATCATCCAGGGTCACACTGTAGCCGAATTCATCACTATCCCCTCCCAGATAGGTGCTGTATTCAAGGTCGTCTATTCCCAGACTTTTAGGTGACAGTTTACTAATAAACGAGTCACCCCATCCGTTTAAACTGGTTTGATATGCTCCATCAGTGGTGGGGAAATCATCAGATGCTGTGTATCCAGTAATATAAATCGTTCCCTCCATATCTAAATCTATACTCCATCCATAGTCGTAATTGTTCCCTCCGAGGTAGGTACTGTATTTGAGGTCGTCTGTTCCCTGACTGTTGAGTGCCAGTTTAGTTATGAAAGCATCATAACTTCCAGCACAACTGGTTTCATAGGCATCGGTGGTGGTTGGGAAATCATTGGAGGCTGTGTATCCAGTGATGTAGATAGTTCCATTTTCATCTATGGCAATACTCTGTCCACTATCATCATCAGTTCCCCCAAGGAATGTGCTGTATTTGAGGTCGTCTGTTCCCTGGCTATCAGGGGATAATTTGCTTATGAAAGCATCCCCATAGCTTCCTGAATAACTGGTTTGGTAGGCTCCTACCGTGGTTGGAAAAAGAGTCCCATATGATCCTGACCATGTGCATCCTGTAACATAGATGTTTCCCTCGTTATCTACGGTTATACCATATCCATAGTCATATCTACTCCCTCCGAGGTAGGTGCTGTATTGTAGGTCACTAGTTCCTTGATTGTTTGGTGCCAGTTTAGTTATGAAAGCATCTATTTCTCCAGCATTGGATGTTTGGTATGCTCCTGTAGTAGTTGGAAAATTATAAGACACAGTATATCCTGTAACATAGATGTTTCCATCATTATCTACGGCTATACTATAGCCATAGTCATCAGCATACGTGTAGGGTTCAGATCCTCCAATATATGTACTGTAATTTAGGTCATTAGTTCCCTGGTTGTTCGGTGTTAATTTAACTACAAATACATCAGTACTTCCAGCATTGTAGGTTTGGTAAGCTCCAATAGTGGTTGGAAAATCTTCTGACATTGTATATCCTGTAACATAAATGTTTCCCTCGTTATCTACACTTATACCATAACCATATTCATAGTTACTCCCTCCGAGGTAGGTGCTGTATTCGAGGTCGTAGGTTCCCTGGTTGTTCGGTGCTAATTTGGTTATAAACACATCATAGAGTCCTTGAAGGCTGGTCTGGTACGCTCCAACCGTGGTGGGGAAGTTAGTTGAACTGGTGTATCCGGTGATGTAAATGTTTCCATCATTATCTACAGCTATGCTCTGTCCAGCATCATCAAATGATCCTCCCAGATAAGTGCTGTACTGTAATATGGGGTCGATGATTAGTTCTTTGCTTTTGTCATAACTTCCAACCTGGAAATTGTAAATATTTCCATTTAGATCATAATTTACAAGTACTTCTCCATCTTCCTGGTAGGCTCTGGGTTTACTGAGTTGAATGTTGCCGATAGGTGTTTGCAGGTTTAAACTAGATTCATTGGTTAAATCTAAGTTATCCGTTCCAAGTATTCGTATTTTAATATCTTCAGGATTGGCTTCAGGCTGTATCATGAATATTTTCTCAATATTATCCTCCTTGGCCCTTAGAATAACAGTTATTCCAGGATATATTTCACCTAAGCTGATGGTGTTCCAGGTTGTAAGTGCTGTTTTCCACTGGCTGGAATCATTACCAATGTAATAATCAACCTTAGCATTCCCTGCCTCCTGGCCTGTGGCCTGGAAAGTAATTACGCTTCCATTTTCATCCAGGAATTGCTCTTTAATTACCATAGTGGTGTTGTTTTCTCCCTGTACACTGTGTATGATGCTATCCTGGGTAACGTAGACTGTTCCATAGAAAGTATCAGCATAATATTCCACTTCACTGTTGGTCTGACCGTCATTTTCCACAAAAGGAATAGTAAAATTATTGATTTCGGTACTGAGATTATCAGTATTATCTTCAGCTGAAACAGAGTTCAATGAAACAAACATCATCAAAATAAAAAGCAACATTATTAAACATTTTTTCATTATTTTTTCACCACCTTATAAATTGTTAATTTAGAATCCCTTAATATTGAATACTATTCAACCTAAATAAAGATAACCTTGAAAACTGCTAATTAAAATAAGCGGAACTATTAGGTTAAATGATGGTAACTGTAAATAAGTAGAAATTAGGTTAAATGGCGGTATATTCAGAACTATTAGATGTTAAGTAGAAGTACTGTAAATAAGTAGAAATTAGGTTAAATAGTGGTATGCAGAACTATTAGGTATTAAATGGTGGTACTGTAAATTAGTGGAACTAGTTAAATGGCAGTAACTGTACCCTGAAGCTCAGATTTAAAAGATGGATTGTCCTTTAAATATTTTAGCATAGCATCAATTGCCTTAAAATCTCCGGGTTCATGCTTTTCTCCATAATGAGGGGGTACGCCCTGACTGGTAACATAAGCAGCATGATAGGTTTCATCCATTTTCAATTTCTTTCCCTGGATAAATATCTCCTGCACCCGGTTTCCCGGGGAATTTTCCACTTTAAAATAGAGATTCAAACCCATACAACGCTTCATATAACCTCCCATCTGATTATAGGGATCTCTGCTAAACAGGTGTTCTAAACTTTCCTCCAGCATCATCCAGATCTCCCTACCAGTTAACTTCACCGTGGAAACTGGAGGATTCATAGGTATGATGTTATAAAGGTCATTCAGAGTTATCTTTCCAGGAGGTACAGGTGCACCATACCTCCAACCATTGGAAAAAGCGATCTGGGCTTTGGTTTGGGCTAATATACTTTTAAGGAGGAAATTATCCATGGTAGATTCCAGTACAGTGTTACGATTAAGACCAGTACTAGTGTAACCCACCACTTCGGCCAACTTATCTCTACAGGGATTTAAAACATGATCAACCATTTCCTGAACCTCTGGATCTGGAGGGATGTCTGGGGTAACAGTGATAAGCTGGTGCTGGAACTTGGAAATAGTTCCATGCAGTATATCCAGATCAAGCCTTCCAATAAAAGAACCATGACAACCTGACTGGATTAAAATAGTTTTATTAACTATTACTGGTTTGTACAGTCGATTATGAGTATGGGAGCTTAGTAATATGTCAACACCATCAACTTCCTGGGCCAATTTCACTTCCTGGGGAAAGCCAAGATGTGAAATCACCACAATCAGATCCACTTTTTCCTGGTTGCGTAACTTTTTAATATAGTAAGGTAACTCTTCATTGCCCAGAGTGAAGTACACTCCTTTACTAAAAAAGGCAGGCATGGTTTTATCAATGATGGTGGCAGCAATCCCTATAACACCCACCCTAAGGTTACCTACCTCCTTAATTATCCATGGTTTGAAAACCAGATTGTTATCTGACTCATAATAACAGTTAATGGCAAGCATTGGATAATCTAAACTTTTTGTAAGGTTTATGAAATGTTCAGGACCATAAGCGAACTCCCAGTGAGCAGTCATGGCATCAAAGCCCAGATAATTTAAGATAGGGATTAATGCCCTACCTCTACTTTTAACTGCAGGATAAGTACCATGTATGGTATCTCCACAGTCAAAAACTAAAGTTTCATAGGGATTTTCTTCCCTAATATTGTTAAATAAAGTGGCGATCCGAGCATAGCCTCCGGCTAACTGGTACCGGGCATGGTCACCATCCCAGAATAATTCTTGATGTATATCCAGATAGGCGTGGCTATCATTCATTTGCAAAATAGTTAATTTCTCCCCCGACAAACTAATCACCCCCTAGTTTTTACCCTGCGATTTGTAATTAATATTCAGAGTTTAAAGATGGTGCAAAGCTATTTTAGCAGCATTCTGTTCTGCTTCTTTTTTACTACCACCACTACCAGTACCATAAGTTTCACCATCAACCAGGGCTGCCATGGTGAAAGTCTTATCATGTGGTTCCCCTTCCTCTTTTATGAGCTCATAACTTAAACTAAGACCTTCCTTAGTACATACTTGATGTAATTTAGATTTATAATCATGGAAAAAGATGTCCCCATTGTCAATATGGGGTATAACAGTTTTTTTTAGGAATTTCTTCACAGTTTCCAGTCCTAAATCCAGGTATAAGGCTCCGATGAATGATTCAAACACGTCACTGATAACTGAATCCATTTCCCGTCGGTTTAACTGGGCACCAACACCCAATTTAATATACTGATCCAATCCCAATTCAACAGAATAAGTGTATAATGCTTGTTTACACACGTAATTAGCACGCATTTGGGTTAATTCACCTTCGGTTAAATGAGAATCCTGTTTATATAAATATTCAGATACCACCAGATCCAGGACAGCATCCCCTAAAAATTCCAATCTCTCATAACATTCTGTGAGGTCATGTTCATTGGCATAGGATTCATGGAGAAAAGCCAGGTGGTAAAGGTGACGATCCAGGGGAGTGATTGAAAATTTTTTTAAAAGTTGCATAGTTATCATTTATTAATCTGGGGTGGTATACGAAATAGGTTTTCCATTGGTAATTGATTTTCATAGAAATTTTAAATCCTGCAACCAGGTATATCAGATTGGAAATTCAGGTCCAGATCTGTTTTTTAATAGAGTTTTTACTGTGGAACTTAACAATACCCTCATTTTTAGTTATGGCTACTTAGAATTGGATTTTTCATACGGAATTCCTGGTAGCCTTCCATGAGAATCTTGTTTTTTACTTTTTCCCATTCTTCCTGGTTTTTTACACACCCAGGGTCTGGTGCTAAAATATCACCAAAGTAATTATAGGCACGGGCTCTGCAACCACCACAGATATTATGGGATTCACATCTACCACAATGGCCTTTTAAAATTTCTTTATTCCTAATACTCTTTAAAAGAGAATTATGAGTCCATATATCTTCAAAATCATCTTCAATCAGATTACCCAGTTTAACATCATCTTTATGTGGGAAGAACACACAGGGGTAAAGATCACCGTTCGGTTCTATGCTCATGTAAAATCTGCCAGCTCCACATCCACCTATAAAATCAGCAAGCTGCAATAAGGCAGGGTTACTATATTCTGGATTGTAAAAATGGGTGGGGATCATGGTTGAATCAGGTGAAACCATTGATTTAGCTACAGTAGCATACTGTGGTGCAGTGGATAGGATCTGCATGTCGCTATTATTGTTCTCCAGGTAAGCAGTTTTTAATAGTTCTGATCTTTCATGGGGGGATAAATCCATATTTTTAATTCCAGAACCTTTCCCTGTGGGTATGAAATTATATAACATGAACCAGTTAACACCTAAATCTCTTATAAAGTCAATCATTTCAGGTATTTCATCTAAGTTATGTTCTGTTACGGTGGTTGCCACTTCCACAAATATACCTGCATCCACGAAATTTTTTATGGCTTGTACAGCTTTTTCCCAGGCACCATTTATTCCTCTGAATGAATCATGGGTTACAGGATCCAGGCCATCCAGACTTATCTGCACAAATCCCAGTCCAGCATTGTTAAACTTCTGGGCTCTTTTTTTATCAGCAAGAGTATATCCATTGGTAGCCATGGCTGGAAACATTCCATGATCATTGGTACATTGAATAAAATCCAGGATTTGTGGATGGATTGATGGTTCACCTCCAGAAAATGCAATGGAAGCCACACCCACATTACCCATACGGTTTAATCCATTAATAATTTCTTTTGAACTGAGTTCTTTTCCAGTGGCCTTACCTGCATTCTCATAACAGTGAATACATTGCATGTTGCATTTTTGGGTGATGTTCCATACTATCTGAAAGGGTGCCCCTGGAATGAAAGGTTCTTTAACACCAAAAAGAGCAATTCCTTTAAGTACACTGACCAAGCCACGTATCCAGTAGTCATCATCCATAGCTTCTTTAAGTTCTTTCTCTGAAGTTCCGAAACTGGTAGCGCCTTTTCGGATAAGGAAGCCTATTAGTTTGGACATGCGCCTGCAACTATAACATGCATCATCAGTTTTTCCAAGATAAAACTTTAAAGCACTTTCCAGTTGTGTTGATTCATCTTTCTCGCAGTAATGTAAAGTTCTATGAAGAATACTTCTGGCCAGCGGATTATCAGCAATTCTTTTAAAAGTAACAATCATTTTACCAATATCAGATCCACCTAACTCTTCAGAGTTCCCCCTATTTGTCATAGAATTCGCCACATCTTTTTTTTAGTTCATTTATATCTTAATAATTGAATTAAATTAATTTCCTCCATTTAAATACAGTATAATTTGCTGATCAGATGACAGTAATGTAATTAAAAACAATTTGAATTATATATCAAAGATAACATATAAAATTTCTGTTTCACAGGGGTTATCAAATTATTATTTAACATATCTAATTTTAAAGTCCTAAATTTTAATTTAAAGTCCAAGTTTTAGTGTATATTATGCCACTGAGATAACTAAATAGTAATGATCTTACCTGGTTAACCCGGAACTGCTACAAAATAGTTTAATTTTCAAAGAGATTTCCAGTTAATCTCATATATTTTCAAGCACATATACAAATCACATAAGAAATGAGGGGTGAACCAATTCCATATTGGTAAATTTTGATGTTCTCATAATTATTCTTGAGAGAGGGGTAAATTATATGTCTAATCCATCATCGCAATCTTCAGATACAGAAGAGGTATGGTACGCACTGGCCAAAGAAAAAGTTGCCGAAAAGTTGGGAGTATCCACTGACCAGGGACTTAGCTCTACTGAAGCCGTTAATCGGATGAAAATTTATGGGCCCAACATACTTGAAGAAGAAAAGGAAAAACCAGCTTGGCGAAGATGGTTGGAACAGTACAAGGCATACATGCAGATTGTTCTTGTTATCGCAGCAATTGTAAGCTTATTCATTGCTGAGTACAGGACCTTTTTACTACTTCTCATTTTAACCATTTTCATAGCTAACCTGGGGTACCGTCAGGAGGCAAAAGCTTCCAAAAGTGTTGCTGCCCTCAACAAAATGATGAAAGTTGTGGCCAAAGTACGGCGAGATGGCCAGGTAATCCAGATTGAAGCTGAAAAGATTGTACCTGGTGATATAGTAGTCCTTGATGCCGGTGATCGGGTCCCAGCTGATGGTAGGGTGATGGTTGCAGCCAACCTTCAGGTGGAAGAGGCCGCCCTCACTGGGGAGAGTATGGCAGTTGACAAATACAGTGAAGTGATCACCCAGAAGGAACCACCCTTAGGTGATCAGGTGAATATGGTGTTCATGAACACCAATGTGACCCGGGGCCATGGTGAGGTCCTGGTCACAGAAACTGGTATGCACTCCCAGGTGGGTCATATAGCCACCATGCTCAGGGAACATAAGGAAGAAAAAACCCCACTCATGCAACAGATTGACCGGGTCACCCTATTTATCATAGGAATGGCCATACTTGCCTTTCTGGCCATTGTTACCATTGGACTTTCCCAGGGTGGATCATTTAAGACCCTGTTTAACATTGGCATATCCCTAGCCATAGGTTCTATTCCTGATGCTTTACCTGCGGTGGTAACCAGTATCCTGGCCATGGGAATGGTGGCCATGGCCAAAAAGAATGCCATCATCAAGAACATGCCAGCAGTGGAAACCCTGGGATCCACCTCTGCAATCAACTCCGATAAAACTGGAACCCTCACCATGAACCAGATGACTGTACGCACTATTTCAACAGCACAACACCGTTACACAGTCTCTGGGGAAGGTTACAGTTTTGATGGGAAGATACAGAGAATTGAAGGGGAAATGGAAGAAAACCTTGATCATGTCTTTTTTCCATGTGCTCTGTGTATTGACACCGATATTATCGATGGAGAAGTGGTGGGGGACCCCACTGAAGCAGCACTCTATGTTCTGGCTGAAAAAGGTGGTCTGAATGTCCCAGAGTTCCGGAAAAATAATCCTCGCCTGGCAAGCATCCCCTTTGATTCTGATTATAAATTCATGGCCACCTTCCACAACCTGAAAACACCTTCAGGAAAACCAGTAATCCGAGCATATATCAAAGGAGCTCCTGATGTAATACTGAGAAGGTCTTCCCATGGGTTAATGCCGGATGGATCGGCCCATGAACTTAACCCTGATGACCGGAAGAAAATTGAAGACGAAAACGAGCGCATAGCCAGTGAAGGATTACGAGTTCTGGCCCTTGCCCAAAAAGATTTTGATCCTGCATCATTTGACTCCCAGGCTGACATGATGCTGCTTATGGAAGGCCTCATCATCACGGCACTTATCGGTGAAGTTGATCCTCCCCGTCCAGAAGCCAAAGATGCAATTCGAAAGGCAAAACAGGCTGGTGTGAGAGTAAGGATGATCACAGGAGACCATGCAGTTACAGCACAGACCATAGGCCGGGAACTGGGTATTGAAGGAGAGGCAGTTACTGGTGCAGAATTCGCATCACTGAGTGATGAAGATGCTCTCCATAAAATCGATGATATTGGAGTGATTGCCCGGGTGGCACCAGAACATAAGGTACGTCTGGTGAAGGTGCTTAAAAAACAAGGTAATATTGTGGCCATGACTGGTGACGGTGTAAATGATGCTCCCTCCATCAAAGCAGCGGATATTGGTATTGCCATGGGCATTACAGGTACAGATGTTGCTAAAGGGGCGGCTAAGATGATCCTGGTGGATGATAACTTTGCAACCATTGTATCTGCCATTGAGGAAGGGAGAAAGATCTATGATAACCTGCAGAAGTTCCTCAGGATCCAGATAGCCAACCTCTTCATGTTCATCCTGGCATTTTTAGGATCTTCAGTATTTGCCATAGCTGGAACTGCACTTTTCACCCCAGGACAGGTATTATGGGTCCATATGCTGGTGGTTGCACCTATCGGAATAATGTTCGGTCTGGACATGGCATCACCAGGTATTATGACCCGTAAACCAAGGAAACATGATGAAGGGATCATTTCCAGGGGTATGTATATACGGTTGTTTGTTGCCGGAGCTTTCATGGCTGCCACCTCACTCTACGTGTATCACCTGGGACAGATATCCTATGGTTCTATGGAGATCGGACAGACCATGGGACTGGTAACCATATCCCTGATGAACATCTTTTTGGCCCTGAACCTCCGCTTCCCCAGTGACACAGCCTTCCAGAGCGCCACCTTTACCAATACTCGACTCCTTTATGCCTACCTCTGGGTTATACTGGGTACCATGCTCATAACCGAAACAAGACTTTTCCATCAACTCTTTGGTACAGTCTCACTCAATGCCTACCAGTGGGGTATATGTCTGGTTCCTGGAATATCCCTTCTCATTATCGGTGAAATCTATAAAAGATTTCTTAAGTACAGGAAGGATACTATCCATCAATCCAGGGAAAGCTAATTACCATATTTTCAATTTTTATTTTTGATCAAAATCTTTATATACTCCTGTTAATCACTAGTTATATATCTGACTAGTAAGTCATATAATGAAATTTATAGTCATAGATTTGAAGGTAAAGTCATAATTGGAGGGTGAAAAAACCATGTCACTTGCAAAATGGAAGGAAAGAGAAAGAAAACAACGGCAAAATGACATTATCGAAGCCGCCAGGAAACTATTCGCTTCAAAAAACTTTAATGAAGTTTCAATGGATGAAATAGCCAGAGAAGTTGGTCTTGGTAAAGGTACACTTTATCTTTATTTTAAAAATAAAGAATCATTATACTTTGCTGTAGTCTTACATGGTACTCGAATTTGGGCTGATATGGTTAAAAAGGAAGTTAAAAAAGATAATACTGGTTTAGGGAAGTTAAAATTATATCAAAATGCAAATAGGAAGTTTTCAAATGAATATCCTGATGATTTCAAGTTGCTCTATTCTCCCACACTCATTAAAAAACAATTTGATATGGATAAAATGGCGAGCAGTCAAGAATTCCAGGAAGTAAGAGATCTATTCAAAGAAATAATGTACATAGGGATAGATTCCATACAAAAAGGCATAGATGAGGGTGAAATCAGACAGAATGTGGACCCTACAGAGGCAGCTATTCTCCTATCAGTAATATACAATGGTAAAGTGAACATGGGGGACTGGGCTAAAGAGTTACTGGAAAGTAAGAAAATTGATGATGAGAAATTTGGCAAAGATATAGGAGATTTCTTTCTACATATGCTAAAGAAATAAGGACACTGTAGACAGAATTCATGGATTTGATAGGTTAACAAAAAAAATGTAAAGGAGAGTAAAATATGGATTGTAAAGAACTCAGAGGAAAATTAAATGAACTTTTAAAATTAGAAAATGAGCCAGTAGCCATAAAATGGTCTGTTGACGAGCCAAAAAATATTGAAAAGGCAGAAGGTAAATCAAAATTCTGTATGAAACTTGAAAAAGCTATGAAAGGTGAAATGTTTTATTCCACTCTGGAAGAGGAACAATGTATAGGTGGTGCTAAAAATTCTGGACTTAAAGATCTGCGTGAATACCCTGCAGATGTGCAAAGTGGTCTATTTATGCTTCCAAAGGGCTTATATAAAAACGTTCCTGCAGTACAGCGTTCAAGAGAAAATGAAAGATATATACACCCTGGAATTTTTAATGCAATTATTTTCGCTCCATTAGATAAGGTAGAATTTGAACCAGATGTGATATTCATAGTGTGCAACGCAAAACAGGGCATGGAAATACTTCATGCAAATACATATGATTCTGGAGTACATGGAATAGGTGCTGATGCATTTCCAGTGTGCAGTTCAATGGCTGCAACTCCTTATATGACTGGAAAAGTCACTTATGGATTTGGAGATGCAGGATCAAGGCAAAATATGGACATCAATCCAGAAGAAATTATGGTAAGTATTCCAGCCAATGAGTTGTCCCGTATAGTCTCCAATTTAGGAGAGATGCGAACGAAAAGGTTCTTTAAGGAAGAATGATTCTTCTTGCCAATAAATTTTTTCTAACCAAAAAATTTCTATTTTTTATCCTTTTTTAAGTTCTATGAATATGAAATGTCCTATGAATAATGAATTTAAACACTCCGCTGAATCCTTAACATCTGTTGATGATAAGATCTGTTAAAGAATAGGCCTCAAGTGATAACTATGACTTTTGAAAGCCATGATAACCTTGTTAAAGATAAGATAATCATGATAATGGCAGGTTTAATGGTAGGGCTTCTGGTAGCTGCCTTTGATTATTCTATTATAGGAACAGCTATGCCCAAAATTATCAACAGTTTACAGGGAATGGAATATTATTCATGGCCATTTACATCTTATATGTTGACTTCAACCATTTCTATAATCCTTTTTGGTAAATTATCAGATATTTACGGTAGAAAACATGTTTTACTTATAGGGATCATCACTTTTGTCATAACTTCAGTCATGTGTGGTTTTTCTACCAACATGTTTCAACTGATCCTATTTAGAGGACTTCAGGGAATTGGTGGTGGAATTTTATTATCCCTCCCCTTTATTGTGGTTGGAGAAATATTTAGTCCCAGGGAAAGGGCCAAATACATGGGAATACTGGGATCAGTATTTGGACTTGCCGATGTTCTGGGGCCAATTCTTGGGGGTGTCATTACTGATAATTTTGGCTGGAGAGGGGTTTTCTTTGTAAATGTTCCAGTTGGAATTGCTGCTGTAACCCTGATTCTTTATTCTCTTCCCAACTTCAAATTACCCGATGTTAAAAAAGTTATTGATTATGCAGGGATCATCACCTTTATCCTAACTTTAAGTTCACTGGTCCTGGGAGTAGCTCTTGCCGGAGATCTAAATACATATTCATTAATGGAGGTAGTTGGAATTTTTGTATTTTCAGGGATCATGTTCATATTGTTTGTTTTAATTGAAAAAAGAGCTGTAGATCCTGTTTTACCCTTGGAACTTTTTAAAAATCCAATATTTAGTGTCTCTTCGGTGGAAAGCTTTTTAGCAGCTGCATTGATGTTTAGTGGGGTAATTTATGTTCCATTATTTGCACAGGATGTTTTAGGTATGAGTGCCACAAATTCCGGGCTAATGATGATTCCTATGAGTTTAAGTCTTACCTTGGCCTCAATACTCACTGGTCAAATCATATCATGGACTGGTAAATATAAGATGCTTGCTATTTTTGAATTTATCATAACTGGAGTAGGAGTTGTGCTTCTTGCTTCAATGAATGAGAATACGCCTTATTATCTGCTTTTAGTTTATTCAACTGTTCTTGGTATTGGTTCAGGGATGGCTTATAACATATATAATATAGCAGTGCAGAATGCATTTACACTGCGAGAAATAGGTATTGTAACTGCTTCTATGCGGTTTTTTAGAAATATCGGTACCATCATATTTGTTCCAGTATTTGGGTACATAATGAATTTCACAATGGTAAGTTCAACTACGAGTATTATAAGTTATAACCAGTCATTAGTAATTTCTATTCAGAATATATTTTCCTCAGCAATGGTATTGGCATTGGTAGGATTAGTTGTTGCCTTTTTCCTCAAAGAAATACCTTTAGATGAAGATGCAGCTACAAGGTCATGAACAGTTACTAGATCCTGAAATTAATTAAATTTTTAAATGGAAAATAAAGACAAGGGGGGGATATTTTTCTAAATTAGAACTTTAATGAATAGATTTGTATTTAAAAATGGTTAGGTCGTTATTTATGTTCAATTAATGCTATTCTAGCTCCGTTTGGGTCTTCTATGAAAGCAAGTGTCCCCACTGTTATTGGTATAGGGTCCATGGTGATTTTGGCACCTTTAGCTTTGAGTTCTTTCATGGTAGTGTCCATGTCTTCAACATCCATTCCCACTGAAAACAGGCCAGGTTTATTTTCTGTATTTTCGATGAGTTCGATCATTGCATCCCCATCCCCTTTCAATAAGGTGATTGTTGCTCCGGGTATGGGAAAGTGTTGGCTATCTATTTTAAATCCCATAACTTCTGTGTAAAATTTAATTGACTCATCCATATCCTCAACTATGATGGTAGCGTATTTAACTTTCATATTCTCATCACCCTATAAACATCTAATTAACAGAGTTAATAATTTTTATATTTTTAAATTTCATTTTTATCTAGAGATAATTCAAGTAGTAAACTGGGAAGTTATTACTCTAAAGAAAAACATAGTGATAAAACCCAATAAAACCACCAACACATATAGCCCAACTGGTGTAAATAGTGATGTTTTCACGGTTTTGTTGTAGGGGTATACAAAAATAGGTTTACTTCGTTAAACCCTGATATAACGAAATAGTTATCTATCCAACATGAAACATTAACAGATTCTATCAAAATCCAATTTTTTTCTCTGACGAATATGTAAAAATCAAAATTTATTTTATTGCCCTTGGAAAATCATTAATGACATTCTGATTATATGGGCAAATCATGAGTTTAACACTGCAGAAAAAGAAAAACATGGGGAACATCTTTTAATAATTTATTGGGTTTTTAATGAGTTGTCTTTTGCTTATTTTCTCCTATTTTTGGGATTAACGTTGAATATTGTGATTTTTTATGGAATTCTTTTTTTTTGAGGAAATACTTATAAGTGAGGAAGAGGTCTATATAAGAGTAAGACATACACTTCAAGTGTAACTTATAACACTAAAAGTGATCAATTAGGGGTTGTAAAAAATATCAATGGAACATGGTTTGATATTAGCCATCATAAGCCTTACCTCTTTAATAACAGTTATTATACTCTTTAAATTGGTATATCGTCATAATCCTAACTGTAATGAACGTTACGGTGGGGAAATTGTTCTTTTTCACAGTGATGAACGTTACAAAAAGAGAGTCTGGAGGTTCAACCTCATTGAAGAACTTAGAACCCAAAAAAATAAGGGGAAAATTAATGAAAACCTTACCCTTAAATTAATTGTGGGTGAATTCAGTGAAAACACGCAGGAAATTGTTAAACATGCAGCCAACCATGGTTTCACTTCAATCACAGTTATTGCAGGGCCAAACGTGTTCTGTGAAGATCGCACAGAAATATACACTATTCTTGATAAATATCCCATTGTAAACTATTTCATTTTATCAGAAAGACCTACCAAACACTTCATGATTTTCAACAACACTCATCTATATGTGGAAAAGCCACACAGACACACAGAAACCAGGGGATCTGTGGGGATTAAAAAATGCAATAAAGAATTACTGAAAACCTATCAACAGGCATTTGAAAAAATTTTAACCCTTGCAAAACCTTTAACCAAAAAAGAAGTTTTGAATCAACAGTGCTATAAAGATTAAGCACAAAACTTGTAGAGAAAACCCTAAAAAATAGCGTTTAAAAGATCAAATAATACATCTAAGTTGGGTCCAAAAGTTTTATGAAGATTTATCGGTTCTATAAAGATTTTAGAGATTTACAACGATTTAAAGGTTTTAAAGATTTTAAAGATTTATAAAGATTTAAAGGTAATCAGAATGGATTTAACTCACTTAATACCAGAATTTCTTGTATTCAGTCTGGCTGGATCCTCACTATCCATAGCAGCATATTCAGCATTCCGTGACCGTAACGATGATAAAAAACTGTTACTGGTCATCGCCACCTGTTTTATCATGGGTTTCCTGGTCCTTTTCACCTTAACCTTCCTTACCCTGGATAACTTAACATCACTACAGTACACATTTGCCCTTATCTTTTATTTTTTAATATTCATGGCAGTACTGGGAATAATGGGCTTTGTTATTCGCAGATTGATAGTTGACCAGAGATCAAAGGACGATGAACTGGAATCTGCAATTGATATCATTGAATCAAGTAAAGATGGTCTAGAGAGTTTCATAAACTTATTAGAATCACAAAAGGGACATAAGTAAACACACATTATAATAGTGGTTTTAGCACGGGTAAAATAAAAACAGATTTAATATTAGGGTTGTTGAAATTATATAATGGTTTTTATGGATACTTCAGACTTATTTGAGAAAATCAGAAATAACCTGGAAAAATATCAGGATATAATGAAAGCAAAACATGTTGACCTGGAACCAGACTTTAGTGATGTACATAAAACCATGTCCATATATAACTATGAAAATTTCAGAGAAATCATGGCCTCATCCGGTGATGATTACCATGGAACGGTTGATTCTAAAGATGTAAAAGAAATGGAAGAAAGAATAGACCATTACTTCCAGTTACATGGTTCTGGTGGTGATGAATTTAAAGAATTTATCAAAGCTATATCATTATATCTAACCTTCATTGCCATTAAACCCTTACATCCTCAGGGTATTATTTTTTCCAACAATACCACAGTCTTTGAAGAAGACGGGACTTATTATTGCACTGGAAAGAAGATCTTCATTAAAGATGAACTTTCACTGTGTAAATACGGTGTATGTCAGGGTAGTGATAAAAAATTCCCACCATAACTTCTTTTTAATAAAAACAACTCTTATTTTAGAGTTCAGGGTTTGGGGGGAAAATTATTTATTTGTAAAAGTTAATCTATTCAATGACTTATTCTCGGGGCAGGGTGAAATTCCCTATCGGCGGTAATCCAGATTATCTTGGAAAGCCCGCGAGCGCTCTGTTTTTAATGGAGGTCAGCAGATCTGGTGAAAATCCAGAGCCGACGGTAACAGTCCGGATGGAAGAGAATAGGAATGTCTATAATTAAGGTATTTATTAAAATGGTAAACCTAATAATGAAAGTGTTTATTCAGAGTATAATTCGCTCTGAAGGTATTTACTAGAGGTAAATATACTTATTAGACATATCTATATTTTTTTTGCCCTGATTCTGGTAAGTCACATAAAAGGAGGTTATATTACCATGAATCAAAGTTTACTGGCTCAATTTGGCAACTCATTTGAACGAGTAGAAAAAGCTCTCAATTCCTTACGCTGT